>Ga0268299_1000166_pt1 | contig 259563 bp, 251 predicted proteins | sample NOBtaG_FD_193484 | JGI IMG/M metagenome (GOLD analysis project Ga0268299, IMG submission 193484) | Activated sludge microbial communities from bioreactor in Nijmegen, Gelderland, Netherland - NOB reactor | ecosystem: Engineered > Bioreactor > Aerobic > Activated sludge | place: Netherlands...
GCGCCAGCTCGGCTTCCCCTTCAAGGAGAACTGATATGGCAAAGAAGGCTCTGGTCAACAAGGCCGCCAAGAAGCCCAAGTTCGCCGTGCGCGCGTACACCCGGTGCAACCGGTGTGGCCGTCCGCACGCCGTGTTCCGCAAGTTCGGCCTGTGCCGAATCTGCCTGCGGGAGATGGCCCACGCGGGTGAGCTGCCAGGCATCCACAAGAGCAGCTGGTAAGCCAGCACACGTTCGGCACGATAGGCCGGGACTCAACGAGTCCCGGCCTATCGTCGTCTGGAGCCCGTTGGGCCCCAGGACCATTACGCTTGCGCGCGTGCACCAGAAACGGAACATGACCCGGCTGCTGGTGGCCGTGTTGGTTGTCCTCGCGGCAGCCGTGTCATGCAGCCCCACCAAGGCGGCGGATCCGACGGTCGTCACCACTCGTGCGGGTGCTGTTCGAGGGCACATCGATGACCAGGTGCGCGTTTTCGCCGCCATCCCGTATGCGGCACCGCCGGTGGGTCCGCGACGCTTCGCCGAGCCGGGCCCCGTCACGCCGTGGCCGGACACGCGTGACGCGACGGGTCCCGGTGTCGAATGTCCGCAGCCGGGGCAAGAAAGCAACCTGCCGCAGACCGAGGACTGTCTGCTACTCACGGTGACCATGCCCCGCCACACCCAGGGGAAGGTGCCGGTGCTGGTGTGGATACACGGCGGCGCTTTCATCGCCGGGAACGGCGTCGACTACAACGCACGGAAGTTGGCCGCCCAGGGCGGAATTGCCGTCGTCACATTCAACTATCGGTTGGGGACGTTGGGGTTCTTGGCCGCTCCGGGCCTGTCCGGAGGGATCGGCAACTACGGGCTACTGGACCAGGAAGCGGCACTGCGCTGGGTGCGGGACAACATCGCCGAGTTCGGGGGTGACCCCGCACGAGTAACCATTGCCGGCCAATCGGCGGGCGGGGTATCGGTGTGCGACCTGATGGTCTCGCCCCAGGCCAGCGGTCTGTTTCGGTCGGCGATCATGGAAAGCGCGCCTTGTCAGGCACAAGCGCCGGTTTCCTCCGCCGTGCGCGACAGCACCGCCTACGCGGCGGAGGTAGGGTGCCCCGCCGGACCCGACATGGCGCGCTGCCTGCGCGCGCTGTCGGTCGATGCACTGCGGGATTCCCCGCAATTCACCGGTATCGGTCTTCCGGTGAGTCCGGTGATAGGCACGCCTGAGCTTCCGGCGGCGCCCTTGGATGCCTTTACCAGTGGCCTCGCGGCGTCGCCCGTGCCCGTGCTCATCGGCAGTAATGCCAACGAGGCCACGGTGTTTGAGGCCAAGCAGTACCAGCACAGACCCGTGCCCCGCACCGCCGAGGAATATCAGAGTGTGCTCGAAAGCAAGTACGGGACACGCGCAACTGAGCTGGGACGGCGATATCCGCTCGCGGATTTCGACGGAAATGTGCTCGGCGCGCTCGCGGCCATTGATACCGACAACAGCTACGCGTGCCCAACCTTCGCGATGGCGGAGGCGCTGGCCCGAAGGGCGCCGGTGTACGCCTACGAATTCGCCGACCCGGTCGCGCCGGTGGAACAGCAGTATCGTGACGCGCCCTTGCCGCTGGGCGCCTCACACGGTTCGGAACTGGGGTACCTGTTCGACCTGTCCAGGACCATGAATCCGGAATCGGCGGCCTTGTCCACGCAGATGACCAGATACTGGGCGCAGTTCGTGAAGACCGGGAATCCCAATGTTGAGGGCCAGTCCGAATGGCCCGCATATATATCCGGGGGAGCGTTCCAGCGCCTGGCCCCGCCGGCGCCCAGATCCGAGGGCGGCTTCGCCAGTAGGCACCAATGCGGTTACTGGCGGTAGCCGTCTCATGGTCGTGTGCGTGCGGCAGGCGGCGTGTGACGTACCCCAGATAGCCACGCCGGGGAGCTGCGAGGTGGGCGCACCGGGCCGCCCACGTCGATGTGGACAGAAGTTGCAATGGCAACATGCCCGACCGCGAAAAGACCCTACTGCGCCATCATGTAGCCGCGGGGGCGAAAGGGGGTTCGGGGTCGGTGGTTCCGGTCGCGGATGCCCACGCCGGACAGTTCGCCGGGACATGCATCCTCGTGGCCGTACAGCAAAACCGAGTGGTGATTCTCGCGACGAACACCGCGCGTTCCTGTGGTGAGCTGGTCCTGTGCCCCGTGTTGCCTGGTGGCATCGATTTCATGCGGGGTTCGACCAGCATTCCCGCCGCCGATGTCAGGTCCGGTCCGGTGGTTATCGCCTCCGCGATGACACCTCGCCGCGGGCGAATCTCAATGGCTACAGCCGGAATCGTGCGTTTCATCGCTGAGCACACCTGCCCGTGCGTTCTGCGGGTACCCCTTCGGGGCGCGCGTCGGCGCCCTTGCCGGGCCGGGTGGGGGACCCGGATCAGCAACCTTTGAGACTGTGCCAGAGGCGTCCGGTTGGGGCTCCCGTGTGCTCGGATCGATTCGCCACGATGCGGTTGGATACTTTGCTATCTATTCAGCAGCTTGATCGCTTCATCAGGCTGGAAAAGTTCCCGCGCCGTTGTCTGTGCTGGAGTTGTCTGTGTCACTGTCGCGGATCGCGCAACGGATGGCTGAGTTAGCGGCAGCCGTCCGGCTGGTATACCGTTGTGATGCCGCATTGCTGATAGTCCGGCAGTGGCTCGACAAACTCGCTGATCTAGAGCGTCAGGTGACGGGGGTCGTCGATGAATTCATGTCTGAGCAAATTTTGACGAATGGACACACCGATGCAGGTCTCGCAGGGTCGACGAGAAATCAGCAAGGCGCGCGTGCGCGCAACCGGCGTGGCGGCGCTCACAGCGCTGGCGCTGGTGGCTCTACCCGGTGTGGCCGGCGCAGACCCCGAGGTGCTGCAGTCCAACGACCAGCTCGGCTTGCGCTTCGAGAAGTCCAGTACGCCTCAGCCGGAAGGTGCCACCACCACCGTCACGGTGCGCACCGGCGACGGCAAGGTCGTGCAGACGATCTCGGAGCCGTTCAAGGGCTGGCTCGGCGGTGCCGCCGTTGAGTTGCTCGACATCGATCAGGACGGACGCGACGATCTGCTGGTTCAGGTCGACGCCCGCGTGAAAGACGGCAAGTGGGCCATCTGGCACGCGGTCGGCAGCAACCCGAAGCTGTCGCGCGTGGGCGTGGTGGACGGACATCCGGAAAGTGCCGGACCCGGACTGATCAAGGCCGATACCGAGCAGGGCACCGTCTTCTACGTCATCAAGGGCAACGCTTTGGCGCCCGCGCCGGCCCCCGCTGCCTAATCGCGGGTCTGATGCCGCGTCGTTAGCCAAATGTGCTGTGGTGCACTCTATTAGGTATGCCAGAGGCCTTGCATCCCGTCTTCCAGTCACGCTTCGAGACCGTTCTCGCACGTAACCCCGGGGAGGCGGAGTTTCATCAGGCCGTCTTCGAGGTGATGGCCAGTTTGACGCCTCTGGTTGGCAAGACCCCGGACTACGACCGCTGGTCGATCCTGGAACGCATCTGCGAACCTGAGCGGCAGATCATCTTCCGCGTCCCGTGGATCAGGGACGACGGCGCCGTCGAGATCAACCGCGGTTACCGGGTGGAGTTCAACTCCGCGCTCGGCCCGTACAAGGGCGGCCTGCGCTTTCACCCGAGCGTGAGCCTGTCGATCATCAAGTTCCTCGGCTTCGAGCAGATGTTCAAGAACGCGCTCACCGGGCTCCCGATCGGCGGCGGCAAGGGCGGCTCCGATTTCGACCCCAAGGGCCGCTCAGATGCCGAGATCATGCGCTTCTGTCAGTCCTTCATGACCGAGTTGTACCGGCACATCGGCGAATACACCGATGTGCCGGCCGGTGATATCGGTGTGGGACAGCGCGAGATCGGCTACCTCTTCGGGCAGTACAAGCGCGTTACCAATCGCTATGAGTCCGGCGTGCTCACCGGTAAGGGGTTGCCCTGGGGCGGATCTCAGGTGCGCACGGAAGCCACCGGATACGGCGTCGTGCTCTTCGCGCAGGAGATGCTGGCGACCCGTGCACAGTCACTGGACGGCAAGACGGTGGTGGTGTCCGGTGCGGGCAACGTCGCGATCTATGCCGTCGAGAAGGCGCAGCAGCTGGGTGCCAGGGTCATCGCCTGCTCGGACAGCGACGGTTACATCGTCGACGAACGCGGCCTGAACCTGGAACTGCTCAAGGAAATCAAGGAGGTTCGGCGGGGCCGGCTCTCGGAGTACGTCGAAGAACACGGCGGGGGAGCTCGCCAGGTCACCGATGGCAACCTCTGGGAGGTGCCGTGCCAGGTCGCGTTGCCGTGCGCAACCCAGAACGAGCTTGACGGCAAGGACGCCCGCAGGCTGATCGAGAACGGTGTGCAATTGGTCGCCGAAGGCGCCAACATGCCGTGCACGCCGGAGGCGGTGAAGTACTTCCAGGACTCCGGTGTGCTGTATGCGCCGGGCAAGGCATCCAATGCCGGTGGCGTGGCCACCAGTGCGCTGGAGATGCAGCAGAACGCCAGCCGCGATTCGTGGTCCTTTGAACAGACCGAAACGCGTCTGCGGTCGATCATGCGGTCCATCCACACCACCTGTATCGAGACCGCTGATCACTATGGGGACCCGGGGAACTACGTCACCGGCGCCAACCTCGCCGGATATACCCGGGTAGCCGACGCGATGGTCGCCCTCGGCGTCATCTGAGGGCGTTGTTCGCCGTTCGGCGCCGAGCGCGCCGAGGCTGTGTTATCTGTGACGTATGCGCAGGTGCGGCGCTGCGGCGCTGGCAGCGATCGGGGCACTGACGGGTGCCTGGGCGGCACGTGCGGACCGGCCCGAGCCGGTGCCGCTGTACGGCGCCTACGACACGTATCTGGACCATGCGCGGCAGACGTTCGAGGGCAGGCCGGACCCTTCGGCCCCGTCGACGCAGGCGGCGAGCTTCACCACCACCTGTACAGCACAGGGATGCGTCGCACATTGGTTGCGGGTGGCCGAGCTATCCGACAACCCCCATGCCCCCGCACTGTTCGACTACCGATGGAACGGTGATCGGTGGGAATCGTCGGCAGACTATCCGTTCCACTGTGGTGCGGGCGGCACGGTGACGGCCGCCAGGTCCGATTTCCTGATCCCGAACGGTGACGGCAGCTTCTCGGGAGAGCGGACGTTCACGGTGGGAGCGCCGGGCTGCCCGGGGGACGGTCCGGGCACCTACTGGCTGCCCTTCACGCTCACGCCGACGAGTTGAGGAGACTTCTCTCGCCGATTTGGTCCGTACGTCCAGGTCACCTACACTTGACCGGTTGCCTGGGCTTGTCATGCTCACGGCCGGTCGGCAAGTGCTTCCAGATGGATCTGATCGCACTGCTGATGCACGACCCCTGACCGAACCCGGTCAGATACGGAAGATCACTTCGCAGTAGGCCCACGATGCGATGTGCCAGGCCCTCCGCTGGAAACAGGGAACGGGAACCGGCGCAAGCATGCTGCATGGGAACCGCGGCGAGAAAGGTTGATGGACTCTGTCATGACTATGACCGATCCGATCGCAGACTTTCTGACACGTCTGCGCAATGCCAACTCGGCATACCACGATGAGGTGACCCTTCCGCACTCGAAGATCAAGGCCAACATCGCCGAGATCCTCAAGCGCGAGGGCTACATCACCGATTACCGCACCGAGGACGCCCGCGTGGGCAAGAACCTGGTTGTCTCGCTCAAGTACGGCCCCAGCCGTGAGCGCAGCATCGCCGGTCTGCGCCGCGTGTCGAAGCCCGGTCTGCGTGTGTACGCAAAATCCACCAATCTGCCCAAGGTTCTCGGTGGCCTCGGCGTGGCGATCATCTCCACGTCCACTGGCCTGCTCACCGACCGCCAGGCAGCCCGACAGGGCGTGGGCGGCGAAGTCCTCGCGTACGTCTGGTAGGGGAGGACTAAACATGTCGCGTATTGGTAAGCAGCCAGTGCCGGTTCCCGCCGGAGTGGACGTCAACATCGACGGCCAGAACATCTCCGTGAAGGGCTCCAAGGGCACCCTCGAGCTGACAGTGAGCGAGCCGATCTCGGTGTCGCGCAACGACGATGGCGCCATCGTGGTGACCCGTCCGGACGACGAGCGTCGCAACCGCTCGCTGCACGGCCTGTCCCGCACGCTGATCGCCAACCTGGTGACCGGTGTGACCCAGGGTTACACCACCAAGATGGAGATCTTCGGCGTCGGTTACCGCGTGGTGGCCAAGGGATCGAACCTGGAGTTCGCGCTTGGCTACAGCCACCCGGTGCTGATCGAAGCGCCCGAGGGCATCACGTTCGCGGTCGAGACCCCCACCAAGTTCTCGATCAGCGGAATCGACAAGCAGAAGGTTGGCCAGATCTCGGCCAACATCCGCCGCCTGCGTCGTCCCGACCCGTACAAGGGCAAGGGCATCCGCTACGAGGGTGAGCAGATCCGCCGCAAGGTCGGAAAGACAGGTAAGTGACCATGGCTCAAACGAAGACAGAAGCGAAGCAGCACGAGCCCGTCGGCAAGAACATCTCCGAGACGCGTCGCGTCGCCCGGATCCGCCGTCACGCACGTCTGCGCAAGAAGGTGTCCGGTACGGACGCGCGGCCGCGTCTGGTCGTCAATCGTTCGGCCCGCCACATCCATGTGCAGCTGGTCAACGATCTCACCGGTACCACCCTGGCTGCGGCGTCGTCCATCGAGGCCGACGTGCAGGCAGTGGACGGCGACAAGAAGGCACGCAGTGCCCGGGTCGGCCAGCTGATCGCCGAGCGTGCGAAGGCCGCGGGCGTGGACACCGTGGTGTTCGACCGCGGTGGCTACACCTACGGCGGCCGGATTGCCGCACTCGCCGACGCCGCCCGCGAGAACGGGCTGGTGTTCTGATGTTCGGACTTGCTCGGATTTTCCAAGAAGGGACAGCATGATGGCGCAGCGCAATTCGGGCGCTCCCGACAATGCAGGCGGCTCCAACGACGGTCGCGAGGGCGGCCGTGGACGCCGTGACAACCGCGACGACCGTCGTGGTGGGCGTGACAACGCCGAGAAGAGCAACTACCTGGAGCGCGTGGTCACCATCAACCGTGTCTCCAAGGTTGTCAAGGGTGGTCGCCGGTTCAGCTTCACCGCGCTGGTGATCGTCGGCGACGGCCACGGTCTGGTGGGCGTCGGCTACGGCAAGGCCAAGGAAGTTCCGGCCGCCATCGCCAAGGGTGTGGATGAGGCTCGCAAGAACTTCTTCCGTGTTCCGCTCATCGGCGGCACCATCACCCACCCGGTTCAGGGCGAGGATTCGGCCGGTGTCGTCATGCTGCGTCCGGCCTCGGCCGGTACCGGTGTGATCGCCGGTGGTGCTGCCCGTGCGGTGCTGGAATGCGCTGGTGTGCACGACATCCTGGCCAAGTCGCTGGGTAGCGACAACGCCATCAACGTGGTTCACGCAACCGTCGCGGCGCTCAAGCAGCTGCAGCGTCCGGAAGAGGTTGCGGCCCGGCGTGGTCTGCCCATCGAGGATGTGGCACCGGCCGGCATGCTCCGGGCCCGCGCCGAGTTCGCAGCTGCGGCAGCACAGGGAGGCAGCCATGGCTGACGTGAAGATCACCCAGGTGCGCAGCACCATCGGAGCCCGGTGGAAGCAGCGCGAAAGTCTGAAGACACTGGGTCTGCGCAAGATTCGCCAGACCGTTGTCCGTGAGGACAACGCGCAGACCCGCGGCCTGCTCCAGGTGGTTCGCCACCTGGTCACCGTCGAGGATGTGAAGTAATGACCATCAAATTGCACCACCTACGCCCGGCCCCGGGCTCCAAGACCGAGCGCACCCGCGTCGGTCGCGGTGAGGGGTCCAAGGGTAAGACCGCGGGTCGCGGTACCAAGGGCACCAAGGCACGCAAGAACGTGCCGGTGACCTTCGAGGGTGGGCAGATGCCCATCCACATGCGGCTCCCGAAGCTCAAGGGCTTCAAGAACCGCTTCCGCACTGAATACCAGGTAGTGAACGTGGCCGACATCGAGCGGCTGTTCCCCGAGGGCGGCGACGTCACCATCGAGGCCCTGGTTGCCAAGGGTGCGGTTCGCAAGAACGAGCTGGTCAAGGTGCTCGGCAACGGCGACCTCAAGGTCAAGGTGTCGGTCTCGGCCAACAAGTTCAGCGACTCGGCCCGTGAGAAGATCACCGCCGCAGGCGGATCGATCAACGAGGTCTAGTAACCGCTTTCACGAAAGGGCGTCCACCTTCGGGTGGGCGCCCTTTCTCTTTCGGCTGCGCCGAGTGTGAAGCTATTGCGGGAAATCCGGGGAAATCTCGCAATAGCTTCACACTCGGTATCAGGCCAGCTGCGGGATAACCTCGGCGGCAAGGCGTTCCATCTGCTCACGGTCCTCGGCGACATCCTTGCCGACGGGGTTGAGCAGGATCATTTCCGCGCCCGCGTCGGCCACCGCACGCAGGCCTGCCGCCACCGCTTCCGGAGGACCCGACACCGCTACCGCGTCGATGCCCTTCATCTCGCCATAGATCCGGCGCAGTCCCGTCTGCACCCGAGTATGGGCGCGATCCCGGTCGTCGTCGATCATCAGGTAGACCCGTTTGCCGATAGTGAACCGGGCCGGGTCCTTACTCTGGATCGCCAACTCGCGGTGAATGGTCGTCACCTCTTCGGCGAACGCCGCTGTCGTGGAGGAGCCTGCGCCCAGGAATGCGTCGCCAAAGCGCACCGCACGGGCCAGCGCGGCCGGCGCATGCCCGCCGAACCAGATGGGTGGATGCGGGCGTTGCACGGGTTTGGGCTGGAATGCCAGATCGGCCACGTCGCGGAAGCGCCCGCGAAAGGTGATGCGTTCCTCGTCAGACCAGGCCAGCTTCATCAGATCCAGTCCCTCGGTGAAGCGTGAGATGAAGGTCTGCTTGTCCACGCCGAACGCCGCGAAATTCCGGGCCCCGCCGCCCGGGGCGACGCCGACGTCCAGGCGCCCATGGCTCAGGCGATCGACGGCGGTGACGGCTGCGGCCAACTGCAGCGGGTCATGTTGGGAGGCAACGAGTACCGCTACCCCCAGACGCAAGCGGGTGGTACAGGCCGCGGCGTAGGCGAGCAGTTCCAGCGGCGCGATGATCGGTGAAGATCCGACGGTCTGTTCCAGTGTCCAGCCGCCGGCGAAGCCAAGCTCTTCGGCGCGCGTCAGATAGTCGCGAACGCCGTCGCCGTCGAAGCTGCCGGTGTCGAACTGGGGTACGGAGATCGAGAAGCGCATGCCACCACGGTACGTGTGGCTAGCGTTTCCGGTAGACGTCGGCGACCCAGGTCTGCTGGCAAAATCTGTCCTGCGCGGACGGCGGATCGATGCCCGCATCGGTCAGCGCCTGATTGCGCGCGGCCGCGCGGCCAGGTGGGCTGTCGTCGTAATCGAAGGAGCACAGCGTGTTTCCGTTGGTGTACCAGATGCGGGCGGGATCGGGCGGATCCGGCCAGTCGGCGGCCTGTACGAAGAGGGAGCCGACCTCGACCACTTTGTCGTTGACAAATCGGTAGAGGGAAACACGCCCCGATCCGGCACCGGTACTGGCGTACAACGCGGTGAAGCGCTCGTCGGTTATCCGGAAATCTGGATAACCGGACATCTGACCTGCCGAGACGAACCGGCCCGAATCCTGCTGTGCCCGCCAGATGTCGAGGGTGTCGCCGGCAGAACCCACGTCACTGACGATGATCAGTTCGTCGCGACCATCTCTATCGAGGTCGGCGAGCAAGGGTGCGGTGCGCTCCGGTTTGTTAACCGGGACGGTAAAGCTCTGGCGCATAATGCCATTGGGCTCATACACCTTGATGGTGATGGGCGGCGTGCCCAACGCTTCGAACGTCAGTTTGGCCGGATCATTCGACCGCAACACACAGTCCAGCGTGGGATCCGGATCGGGCTCGATGGCCTGCGGCTTGATCGAGAAGCACGATGGCAGTGAGTCCAGGCGGCTTGGCGCGGGACTCGTCGAGGTGGCGGTCCGGTGGATACCGCCGTGGTTACATGCCGTCAGTGCCATGCCTACGGCGAAAAAGGTTGCGGCGTATCGGGTTTTCATGGATTTCTCACCGCGTGCCCTGCCGGTACAAGGTGGCTACCCACGGCTGCAGGCAGAAGTGCTCCTCGGCGTTCGTCTGATCTACACCCGCCGCGCGTAATGCGTCCATGCGTGCTCCCAGTGCCCCCGGCGGATCATCGGACAGGTTCATGGCGCATTTGACGTTGGCGTTGAGGCGCCACTTCGGATCGAGTGGCTTGTTGTCGACCCGTCTTTCGGTGTCCAGTAGCGCCAGTACGGCTAGCTTGTTGTCGACGAACCGGAACAGCGCCGCCACGCCGGCATCGTTGCCGTTGCGCGAGAAGAGTCCGATGAATCGATCGGAGGTCATCCAGAATCGGGGAACGCCGAAAATCGTTCCGGTCATATCGAATTGATCGGAGTTGGGACGAGCGCGCCACACATCCATAAGGTCGCCCGCCGGGTTGCCGGTGGCGGTGACGACCAGCAGTTCCTCGCGCTTGTCCTGGTCGAGATCCTGCAGGAACGGAAGGCGCTGCTGGAAGATCGGATTGGGCACCCTGATGGACTGCAGCTGCGCGCCATTTCCGTTGAACACACGTATGGTCCCGGCTGGCGTGCCGAGTACCTCGAAGACCACGCCGCTGCCATCCGAGGTATGGATGGTGCAGTCCAGCGCCGGATCCGGTTGCCCATTCATGGGCTGCGGTGCGATGGTGTCGCAGGTGGGAAGCCCGGCCAAGCGCGCGGCGTTTTGGTCCGGTGGCGGCGGTGCGTGCTTGGCGTTGGTGATGGTGATGGCCAACAGTTGGTCCAACAAGCCGCCATCCACCTGGTCGGTGCCCGCGACCTCGAACACCAGTGAGCGCACCCGGGCCAGCACGATGCGCTGTCCGCGAACCCCGGACGGTTGCTTGTCGGCGGATGTGTCATCGAGATCCGTGCTCGCGGTCGTGTAGACGTAGGTCTGTACGCCGTCGACCGTCGGGCCGGGGCCGAAGGTGTCGGTGACGTGCCGGTTGCGCACCTCCGGCTTGGCGAAGGCCGGAAAGGCCCTGTCGTACTGACCGCATTTCTTGATCCAGTCGGCGGTCAGGGCGAACACGTCGGCGTTCTCGCGTTCCCGGTTCACCGTGACGGTGATGTGGTTACCGGGGGGTTCGGCCTCGTGGTAGGTCGAGGCCGCGTAGTAAAGGTTCCAGTCCGACCCGTCGGGGGTTCTCGAAAACGACTTGGAGAAGGGGGCATACAGGCATTCGGGCGGACGTGTCTCACCGTCGGTTTGGCCGTGCATGCCTAGCCCGGAACCGTCGTCGGAGGCGATATCGGGAGCACGAGTCTCGCCGGGGCCAGGGAAGTCGGCGGCCGTCGGCAGCAGACTGGCGAGCTCGGCGTTGTTTCGTCCACCCAGATCCGTGTGGTTGGGATGGAACTTGCCGCGATACTCCGGCGGCAGCGCGGGATAGCTACGAGTGGGCGTCGCGGCCGTCGACGACGTCGATTGCGACGGTGTCAGCTCGCGTGAGCCGGACGTATCCAGGCACCCGGACATCGCAGGTGCCACGGTCAGCGCGAGCAGCGCCGCCAGGTGGGCCGCCTTCCGGACCGTCGTCTTATCTGCACGTGTCATCGTTGCCCCTCCGCCAGCGAATGGTTCCGACCCTACGCGCCGCGTGGTACGGGAGCACGGATTTGTGGTCGGCGGGATTACCGCATTCGTCGGTACGCTCAAGACATGTTTGCGTTCACCACGCCCACAGACGTCCACGACCTGCTGGCCAAGGTCGACACCGCACGTCATCGGGGAGTGCCGAGGGACTGCATTCTGGAGCTAGACCTGCTTGAGGTGCCGCCGGAGTCGGTCCACCTCGACCCGTTGGGTCTGGTGCTCTCGGGTGGGAGCAGACCACTGTCGCTGCGGCACACCATCGCCGCCATCCACCGCGCCATCGAGGATCCGCGGGTGGCTGGGCTGATCGCTCGGGTACAGATACCGCCGGCCGCGGCCGGCGCCGTCCAGGAGTTGCGGGCCGCTATCGAGGCGTTCAGCGCCGTCAAACCCAGCCTGGCATGGTCAGAGACGTATCCGAGCACGCTTGCCTATTACCTTGCGTCGGCGTTCGGCGAGGTGTGGATGCAACCGTCCGGAACGGTGGGGCTCATCGGATTCGCGGCCAAGGGCACGTTCCTGCGCGGTGCGCTCGACAAGGCCGGCGTAGAGGCACAGTTCCTCACCCGTGGCCAATACAAGTCGGCGGCAAATCTTTTCACCGAAGACGGCTACACCGACGCGCAGCGGGAGGCCGATGGACGATTGCTGGAGAGTCTGTCGGAACAGGTTCGGGACAGTGTGGCGGTGTCGCGCAAGCTCGACCCCGCCGAAGTGGATGCCCTGGCGGACCGGGCGCCGCTGCGTCGTACCGATGCGGTCGCCGGTGGATTGGTAGACCGCATCGGCTACCGCGATGAGGCCTACGCGCGTATTGGTGAGCTCATCGGCCTGCAGGATGACAGGGATCCTCCGCTGCTGTATTTGGCGCGTTACGCCCGTGCCACCAAGGCGCAAGTACCCAGCCTGTCGTCGCTCCCGGGGCGCCCGTCGCGGCCGGCCATCGGCGTAGTGACGCTGGCGGGCCCCATCGTGAGCGGCCGCAGCGGCCCACGGCTTTTTCCACCGGGACCGGCCAGTGGTGGTGATGTGATTGCCGAGGCGCTCCGCGATGCCGTCGCCGACGATTCGGTCGCCGCCATAGTGCTGCGGGTAGACAGTCCCGGCGGTTCGGTCAACGGTTCGGAAACCATTTGGCGGGAGGTAGTCCGCGCGCGTGAGGCGGGTAAACCTGTCGTGGTGTCCATGGGTTCGGTGGCGGGTTCGGGCGGTTACTACGTCGCCATGTCAGCCGATGCGATCATCGCCAACCCGGGTACCGTCACCGGGTCCATCGGCGTGCTGACCGGAAAGTTCATCACCAAGGGTCTCAAGGAGAAGCTCGGCGTCGGTTCGGACAGCTTGCGCACCAACGCCAATGCCGACGCATGGTCGAGTAACGAACCGTTCACCGACGAGCAGCGCGATCTTGTCGAGGCCGAGATCGACATGCATTACGAAGACTTCGTGCAGCGGGTCGCCGACGGACGCAATCTGACCGTCGATGCCGTCAAAGCAGTTGCCCAGGGCAGGATCTGGTCTGGCAAGGACGCGTTGGAGCACGGATTGGTCGACGAGCTCGGCGGCTTCCGGGAGGCAGTGGCAAAGGCCAAGCAGCTCGCGGACATCGGTGCCGACGACAATGTCCGGATCGCGAACTTCCCGAGCTCGCCGCTGTCGTCGCTGCTGCGGCAGCGGTCGTCGTCGCAGCCGGCCGCGGCGGCCGTCACTGACGCGGTACTGGGCCGGGTGGCGCAGCTGGCGGTGGAGACGGTGCAGCGTGCTCAGCGAACCCTCGGCAGCGCGCAGGCGATGATGTTGGGCGACTACCGCTTTTAGTGCCCCAGCGCGTTTCGCCTGGGCGGGGGCCCGCACCCGCTAACGTGTCGTGTGCAGGCGGCAGAAGGGGCGTGGCGTGAACACCGAACTGACCGTATTTCAGAAGCGGGTGCTGGCGGTTCTCACGGGTGTTGGTATCGCCTTCGGCATCTACTTCCTGCGTGGCTACCTGATATTGATTGTGGTAGCCGGGGTGGCCGCGTACCTGTTCAGCCCGCTGTATCGGCGACTGGGGAAGCGATTCGGATCCGGTATTGCCGCCACGCTCACCTTGCTGTGCGCGTTGGGTGCGGTGGTGATTCCCGTCGGCGCGCTGGTTTACGTTGCGACTCTTCAGATCACCCGGATGGTCGATGGTGTCTCCAGCTGGGTGGAGGGCACCGATATGACCGCACTCGGGCAGAAGGCGTTCGACGTGGTCAACAGTGTCCTGGCCAGGATCCCGTTCGTCCATGTCCAGCTGACGCCGGATACGTTGCGGCAATCGATCGGGTCGTTGACGGAGAACGTGGGACACGGGCTACTGCAGGTGCTGCAGAGCACCGTCGGCAGTGTCGCGGCTGCGGTGGCCGCCTGCATCATCTTCCTGTACGTGTTCGTCTCATTGTTGGTCAAACAGGACAAGGTGCTCACCCTGCTGCGCCAGCTGAATCCGCTGGGGGAGGAGATCACCGATCTGTATCTCGACAAGATCGGCGCGATGGTGCGTGGAACGGTCAAGGGCCAGTTCGTGATTGCGATGGCACAGGGCATTGCCGGTGCCGCGTCGGTCTACGTCGCCGGCTTCCGGCAGGGTTTCTTCTTCTTCGCGATCCTGCTGACCGCATTGTCGATCATCCCGCTCGGCGGCGGCATAGTGACCATTCCGTTTGGTATCGGCATGATTCTCTTCGGCCACCCGGTCGGCGGGCTGTTCGTCATCGCCTGGCACCTGCTGGTGGTCTCCAATATCGATAACGTGTTGCGTCCCTTCCTAGTACCTCGCGGAGCACATCTGGACCCGGCGCTGATGCTGTTGGCGGTCTTTTCTGGGATTGCCGCCTTCGGTTTCTGGGGAATCGTGCTGGGCCCGGTGTTGATGATCGTCATCGTGACCACGATCGACGTCTACCTGGCCGTCTACAAGGGGGTTCCGCTGGAAGGTGGAGATGCCGACGAGCCCGAGACGCCCGGGCGCCCCTGGTGGAAGCGGTGGCGCTCGGGCGCGACCGGCTAGCCGAGAGTGGCGTCTACATACACGATATTAGGAAATATGCTGCGCAGCAAAGGGTTCGGTGGGTCCAGGTTGAGTCGCGCGTAAAGCTCTTCGTTCTCCTCGGTGATCACCGTCCAGCCATGTTCGGCCAGCCAGTCCGCGGCCATCTGGCGTTCTTGGGTATAGACAAGCGATTCCAGGTCCAAATCCAGTGTCTCTCCCGCGAATTGGCGGGTGAGCTCGCGGGCCTTGGAGAAGTCGGCGGTTTCCAGTCCGGGAACTTGTTCGCATACCAGGCGGCTGCCGGGGGCGCTCAACTCGGTGATCGAGGCGAACAGCCGGTCCTGAGCCTCGGGAGGTAGGTAGATCAACAGCCCCTCGGCGGACCACACCGTCGGCTGTTCGGGGTCGAAACCGGCAGCCTGCAGCGCGGCGGGCCAGTCCTCGCGCAGATCGATCGCGACGGTGCGGCGCTCGGCACTCGGCGAGGCTCCCAACTCGGCAAGGGTGTCGGTCTTGAACGTGATCACCTCCGGCTGGTCGAGCTCGTACACGGTGGTGCCCGCGGGCCACGTCAGGCGATAGGCGCGAGTGTCGAGGCCCGACGCGAGGATCACTGCCTGGCGCACCCCCGCGGCTGTCGACGATTCAAATGCAGTGTCGTAGTACCAGGTGCGACTTGCCATTCCGTTGGCCATGCCATCGGCGGTGATGCCTAGCTGCACCAGTCCCGCCATCTGCTCGGGGTCGAAAGCGCCCGACGCCAACTTGGTGAAGTACTCGATGCCGACGGCGCGCACCAGCGGCTCCGCATACGGATCGTTGATGAGGGGGTTGGGCACGTGGCTGGCCAGTGCGCGCTGTGCGGCCACCATCGTTGCCGTTGCTCCGACGCTTGAGGCCAGATCCCAGCTGTCGTCATCGGTCCGCGCCATTCCGGGCTCCTTGTTGGTAGGGGGGGTCGCCAGTGCCCCGACCATAGTGCGCCGCCGTTCGTGATCGCGCACCCTTGGGGCCGTGGCCTGCGCAAATTCGGTTGCGCGGGACTCGGATCGAGGTGTTTGCTTTTCGGGCGCAGGGGGCGGCCCAGATGTCAGGAGGTGAATATGGCCGAGTCGCACGTGCGGTCGCGAGCGGCCGCCACCGGAGGCAGCGTGATGAAGCTGCACCGGCACTCCGTGGTGCTCGACGCAAGGCCATACACCATCATCAGGTTGCGAGCCGACGCCCATGTGAGGTTCTCTACCAACAATTTTCATGAAACCTGGCATGTGATCTCCGATGAGCCGGGCGCCAAGACGCTGGCACGTCTGCTGTGGGGCCTGGCCTACCAGCGGCTCCCTGGCACGCTGGTGCTGATCGATGGCCGGCATCTGGACACCAATCCGTTCGACGCCGAACCCACGGATCCGATCGTGCTACTGCCGTCTCATCTGACAGTGCTCACCCGGCAGGCCGCCCGGTCGCTGCGCCGGCTGTCATGGATCAATCCCGACGGCACCGTGCGCTGGCGCACGCACGGCCTCGACACCCGGGCCGCCGAATTTCACGAGTGGCGGGACACTCCGATCGGCCAACGCGAATATCCGTTCATCCCCGAACCCACCGGCTGGCAGACCGTCGCGCGTGTCGGCGGACTGTTGGTGCTGGCGGGCGGCCCACAAACCCTGCGGCAATGGGCCGTGCATGCCGAACTGATGCGAATCACCGCGCCCTGGGACACGGACTACGAATATCTCGCCGACAGGGAAGGGGAGATTCAGATTTTCCGGAATTATCACCGCGAGGTCCGAATCGCCCGGCGGGCGCGCGCAGACGTCCTCGACGGGCCGCACCCCGCGGACAGACAGCAACTGCGGGAGGCCATTTGGGCGCGGGCCGCGCAGATTCGTCGCCAGTATCTCGAAACCGCCGATGAGGCAGTGCTGACGGGCCCCGAATCGCGGACGCGCGGTGGTACTTTCGGGCGGTGAGGGCAACGGGTTGGCTTGTCATCGTATTTTCCCTGGTGCTGGCCCCGGTGGCCTGGAACGCGGGCGCTGCGCAGGCGGCGCCCGGGTGCCGCCAACTGGACTCGGCCCTGCCGTGGTACGGCGATGTCCGGCAGCGACTGCAGGCCGCGATCGACGCCAACAGCACCTGTACCGGGACGTGGAAGCGATCCACCAAAGCGGTCGCGTTGTTCGACTGGGACAACACCGAGGTCAAGAACGACATCGCCGATGCCACCCTGGCGTGGATGCTGCGGCACGACAAGGTCCTGCAGCCGGCCGATTGGCATGCCACCAGCCGCCACATCACCGAGGCCGCCGCCGCCGCGTTGCGTACGGCGTGCGGCACCGACACGCCCGCCGGGCGACCGCTGCTCACGTCGGCCAATGCCGCGTGCGCCGACGAGATCCTGGCGGTCCGCGAGGGCAAGACCCATGACGAACAGGAGGCGTTCACCGGTTACAACCAGCGTTGGAGCAACGGCGCCTACGTCTGGACCGTCGCGTTGACCTCCGGCTATACCGCCGGCGAGGTCGCCGGATTCGCGCAGGCCGCCAAGCGCGAGAACCTCGCCGCTCCCGTCGGGGCCACCCAGAGGATCGGCAGCACCACGGTGCCCGGCTATGTGCGGGTCTATCCGCAGATCAAGGACCTCATTGCCACCCTGCAGGCCCACGGCGTCAGCACCTGGGTCATCTCGGCATCCTCGGAGGTGATCGCCAAGGTGTGGTCGCCGGAAATCGGGATCCCGACCACACAGGTTATCGGCGTGCGCAGCGTCTACGACGCCAACGGACGGCAGACTCCACATGTGCAGGGCTGCGGTGGGCAGCCCGACGGCGCCGACACCGTCATCACCTATGTCGACGGCAAACGATGCTGGGCCAACCAGGTGGTCTTCGGGGTGCAGGGGCCGGCCGCGTTCGAGCCCTATGACGTGAACAAACGGCAGATTCTCGCCGCGGGGGACTCGACCACCGACGTAACCTTCGTCGACGACGCCACCGCGGCACACCTCGTCATCAACCGGAACAAGACCGAACTCATGTGCCGGGCCTACGACAACGCGGACGGCAAATGGCTGATCACCCCGATGTTCATCGATCCCGACCCGCAGCGGGTGGACCCGTATCCGTGTGCGACCGATGGCCGGACCAACCCCGACGGCAGCACCGGACCGCTGTTACGTTCCGATGGCAGCGTGGTCCCGGACCAGAAGGACACCGTCTTTTCCACGGGTATGTAGCGAACTGTTAGTCTCGTACGCGGCCCGGGCGTGCCCTGACGGCCGCCGAAACGGTTACCCAACGCTGGGATCACCAGCTGATTCATCTAGCAGATCACATGGCGAGCTGCAGGATGCGCAGGAGGATGTGTGCTTTCCGCTTTTGTCTCTGCTCTCAGGACAGCTGACCTGAGGCGGAAGATCCTCTTCACGATCGGGATCGTGGTCCTGTATCGGGTCGGCGCCACCCTGCCGTCTCCCGGCGTGAACTACGCCAACGTGAAGTACTGCGTCGAGCAGGTCAGCAGCGGCGACTCCGCACAGATCTACTCCCTGATCAACCTGTTCTCCGGTGGCGCGTTGCTGCAGCTGTCGGTGTTCGCGGTCGGCGTGATGCCGTACATCACCGCCAGCATCATCGTTCAGCTGCTCACCGTCGTCATTCCCCGGTTCGAGCAGTTGCGCAAGGAAGGTCAATCCGGCCAGGCCAAGATGACGCAGTACACCCGCTACCTCTCGGTGGCGCTGGCACTGCTGCAGTCCACCTCGATCGTCGCTCTCGGCGCCAGTGGAAACCTCTTGCAGGGCTGTGACCGCAAGGACGAGATCGTGGCCGACCAGTCGATCTTCGCGCTGTCGGTGATGGTGCTGGTGATGACCGCCGGATCCACCCTGGTGATGTGGCTCGGTGAAATGGTCACCGAGCGCGGCATCGGAAACGGCATGTCGCTGCTGATCTTCGCCGGTATCGCCGCGCGCATCCCGGCCGAGGGCAAGACCATCCTGGACAGCCGCGGTGGGGTCACCTTCGCGGCCGTCTGCGTGGCGGCGCTGCTGATCGTGGTCGGTGTCGTGTTCGTCGAGCAGGGCCAGCGACGTATCCCCGTCCAGTACGCCAAGCGCATGGTGGGTCGGCGGATGTACGGCGGCACCTCCACCTACTTGCCGCTGAAGGTCAACCAGGCCGGCGTTATCCCGGTCATCTTCGCGTCGTCCCTGCTGTACATCCCCGGCTTGATCACCCAGCTGGTGCGCAGCGGTGGCAATAAGGAGAAGACGGGCTGGTGGGACCGGTTCGTCAGCACCTATCTGACCGATCCCAGCAACTACTGGTACATCGCCATTTACTTCACGCTCATCGTGTTCTTCACGTTCTTCTACGTGTCGATCACCTTCAACCCCGATGAGCGCGCCGACGAGATGAACAAGTTCGGCGGCTTTATCCCGGGCATTCGTCCGGGGCGCGCCACCGCCGACTACCTGCGCTATGTGCTCAACCGCATTACGTGGCCGGGCTCGATCTACCTGGGCGTCATCGCCATCCTGCCGAACCTGTTCCTGCAGATCGGTAGCTCCGGAGGCGCACAGAACCTGCCGTTCGGCGGAACTGCGGTACTCATCATGATCGGCGTGGGCCTCGATACCGTGAAGCAGATTGAAAGCCAGTTGATGCAGCGTAACTACGAAGGGTTCCTGAAGTGAGAGTGGTGTTACTCGGCCCGCCCGGGGCAGGCAAAGGTACGCAGGCGCAGCTGATTTCGGAGAAGTTCGGTATTCCGCAGATCTCCACCGGCGACCTGTTCCGCTCGAACATCAGCGAGGGCACCGAGCTGGGCCTGCAGGCCAAGCAGTACCTGGATGCCGGCGACCTGGTGCCCAGCGAGGTGACCAACAAGATGGTCGAGGCGCGTCTCGATGAGCCCGACGCCGCGGCCGGGTTCATTCTCGACGGCTTCCCGCGCACCGTGGACCAAGCCGATGCGTTGGCTGCCATGGAGGAGGCCCGTGGCGTCACGATCGATGCCGTGCTGGAGTTCCGGGTGCCGGTGGAGGAACTCGTGCAGCGCCTGCTGGGCCGTGGCCGCGCCGATGACACCGAGGACATCATCCGTAACCGGCTCAACGTCTACCGCGATGAGACCGCGCCGCTGCTGGAGTACTACCAGAACGTGCTGCAGACCATCGATGCCGTCGGCACGGTGGACGAGGTGTTCGCGCGCACCTCGCAGGCACTGGGCCGGTAGTAGCGAGTTCGTTAGTGGGTCTCTTCGGCCGTAAGAAGACGGTGGAACAGCGCACGCCCGGTGAGCTCGACGCCATGGCTGCTGCCGGCTCCATCGTGGGGGCGGCGCTCGTCGCGGTGCGCGATGCCGCCAAGGCCGGGGTGTCGACGCTGGAGTTAGATCAGGTCGCTGAGTCCGTGATCCGCGAGGCCGGAGCGGTGCCCTCGTTCCTGGGCTACCACGGCTTTCCGGCGTCCATCTGCTCATCGGTCAACGACCAGGTGGTGCACGGAATACCTTCCGCGACAGCGGTACTTGCCGACGGCGATCTTGTCTCCATCGATTGTGGCGCGATACTGGACGGCTGGCACGGGGATTCCGCATGGACGTTCGCGGTGGGCACCGTCATCCCCAGTGACGAAGCGCTGTCCGAGGCGACGCGTTTGTCGATGGAGGCGGGCATTGCGGCGATGATCCCGGGTAACCGGCTCACCGATGTCTCGCACGCCATCGAACTGGGCACCCGCGCCGCCGAGAAGCAATTCGACCGAGCGTTCGGAATCGTGGACGGCTACGGCGGGCACGGCATCGGACGCTCGATGCATCTGGATCCGTTCCTGCCGAACGAGGGAGCTCCCGGTAAGGGCCCGCTACTCGCGGTGGGATCGGTACTCGCCATCGAACCGATGCTCACGCTCGGCACCACCCAGACTCGGGTGCTTGCCGACGATTGGACCGTTGTCACCACCGACGGGTCTCGTGCCGCGCACTGGGAGCACACGGTGGCCGTCACCGAGGACGGCCCCCGCATCCTCACCGTGCGTCCCTAGTTATTTGCCCTTGATCGAGGCGGTGCGCTGCGTATCGAAGGTGGCCACGCACGCGATCGCCCGATCCCCTTGAGCCCATGAACGTTTCGTCGGATACAGATAGGTGATCTGCACGCTGTCGTCGTCGAACGCGCTCGGTGCGTAGCTCTCGAGTTCGGCGCCGCACTCCTCGTTGCCCTTTTCGTCCAGCACCGACTGTGACGGCAACGAACTGCCCGACAGCGGTAACACCGCGTACACCTCGGCCTTATGCGGCTGTGCACACGGGATGGCCTTGGTGGTGGTGTAGTAGCTCTTCTCGCCGAGATCGGCGACGCAATCGCCCACCCGCAACTTGGTGACATCCATATCGCCCGATTGGGTGACGTGCCCCGATTCGTCGCGTTTGGCGGAGTTGCCGGCACCCACCGCGACGACGACCGCAAGGACGATCATCCAGATGAAGCCGAGCACGATGCCCGCGATGGCCATGCCGCGGCCGTTCTGGCCGGTCCGCTTGATCTGATTCAGGCTGATGAAGCCGAAGACGACACCGAAGATGCCGGCGCAGATGGGGACGATACCGAGGATCAGCGAGGCGATCGCGAATCCGTTGGTACCCCGCGCGCTTTCCACTGGCGGGTAGGCACCCGCCGCGGGATAGGCGCCGTACGGTGACGCCGGTGGGGGATATCCCGGTGGCGGTGGGTAGCCCGCCGGATTGGCCTGGGGATAGGGCGGATACGGCTCGGCGCCGGGACCGGCGGCCGGGGGGACGGGTGGATACGCGCCCGGCGGCGGCTCGACCGGCGGGTACCCGGAGCTCGTCGGCGTCGGGTACGGCGGAAACTCCGGTTGCCCGGGATCCGGTGGCGGAGGCCCTGCAGGCGGTTGCGTCATGTAGGGACTTTAGCAAACACGATGTGGCGTTGGTGGCGTGATCGATCAGCCGGACAGGCCGTCAAGGAAAGCCTGCACTTCGGCGGCATCGGGCAGTAGACCCGAATCCCTGGCATCCAGCAATGACGGTGCAGCACCGTCCTTTTCGGAAACGAGTAGTGACAGCTCGGTGCCGTCGGGCCTACGGGTCGGCCACTGGATCCCAACTGTTGGGTCCAGCGGATCGATGCCGTGCTCGCGGCCGGGGGCATATCCGGCGGAGCAGAGATAGACCACCGTGGAGTCATCCTCGAGTGCGAGGAAACCGTGCCCCACCCCCTCGGGAACGTAGACGGCCCGCCGGTCGCGAGGGTCGAGAAGCACGGCGTCCCAAGCGCCGAACGTCGGTGAGCCCACACGGATATCGACCACGACGTCGTACACGGAACCGGTCAGACAGGTCACGTATTTGGCCTGGCCGGGTGGTACGTCGGCGAAATGGATGCCGCGCAGCGATCCGGCTGCCGACACCGAACAGTTGGCCTGCTGCAGCTCGAACGGATGCCCGATGGCCTCGGCAAGCGCTGGGCCCTTGAACAATTCGAGGAAAACTCCGCGGCTGTCGTGATGCTGCACCGGGGTGATCTCGAAGGAACCGGGCACCGAAAGTTCGCGGATCTTCACGTCAGTGCCCTCTGTTCTTCGCGTAAACGCTCATCACTGTCCCCTCGCGGCGTATTGAGATTCCACGTTGTCCTTGATGGGGCGCCACCACTCTTCGTTGCGCCGGTACCAGTCGATGGTGGCGGCCAGGCCTCCGGTGAAGTCGCTATGCGTTGGTTTCCAGCCCAATTCATCGCGTAACGGCGTGGGGTCGATGGCATAGCGCAGGTCATGACCGGCACGATCGGTGACATGGTCGAAGTCATCCGAGGACTTGCCCATGAGCTCGAGAATGGTGTGCAGCACCGACAGGTTGTCTCGTTCTCCGTCCGCACCAATGAGATACGTGCGCCCGATGGTGCCCGCCTCGATGATGCGCCACACCGCACTGTTGTGGTCGTCGACGTGAATCCAGTCCCGTACGTTGGCACCGGCCCCGTACAGGCGTGGGCGGCGGCCGGTCAGGATATTGGTGATCTGCCGGGGAATGAACTTCTCCACATGCTGGTACGGCCCATAGTTGTTGGAGCAGTTGGAGATTGTGGCGCTGATTCCGAACGACCGGATCCATGCGCGCACCAGCAGGTCGGCCGAGGCCTTGGTGGCCGAGTACGGGCTGGACGGGTTGTACGGGGTGGTCTCCGTGAACCGGTTCGGGTCATCGAGCTCAAGGTCGCCGAACACCTCATCGGTGGAAATGTGGTGCAGCCGCACCTGATGGCGGCGCACCGCCTCGAGCAGCGTGTAGGTGCCAATGATGTTGCTGCGCAAAAACGGTGACGGGTCGGCCAGCGAATTGTCGTTATGTGTTTCGGCGGCGAAATGCACCACCACGTCACTGTCGGCGACCAGCCGCTCCACCGTATCGGGATCGCAGATATCGCCCTGCACCAGCTGCACCGCCGCGGCGACGGGGGCCAGTGATTCGCTGCTGCCCGCGTAGGTCAGCGCGTCCAGGACCGTCACCGAGACGTCGGGGCGCTCGCGGACTGTCGCGTGTACGAAGTTGGCTCCGATGAAACCGGCGCCGCCGGTCACCAAAATTCGCATGGCCTAACCCTAGTGGGCGTCTACCTGAGCGCGTCCGCCAACGAGGTCAATGTGTCAACCAAACCCTTGTCGCCGAGTACTTGAATCAGCACCTGGTCGGCGCCGGCGTCAAGATGTTCGTTCAGGCGTGTGGCGATTTCCGCGGCGGTGCCGTGCGCCACCACCGCATCGATGAACGCGTCGCTGCCAGGAGAGGTGAGGTCCTCGTCGTTGAAACCGAGCCTCTTCCAGTTGTTTACGTAGTTGCTCAATGTCAGATAGAAGTCGACGGTGCGTCGGCCGATCTCGCGCGCACTGGGGGCATCGGTGCTGAGTACCACCTTGTGCTCGGGAACCAGCAGTGCGTCGGGGCCGATGATCTCGCGGGCCTGCCGGGTGTGCTCGGGTGTCGTCAGGTAGGGGTGTGCGCCGGCGGTGCGATCCGCGGACAGCTTCAGCACCTTGGGGCCCAGCGCGGCCAGGACGCGACGTTCCTTGGGCACCCCCGCGGCATCGAGCCCGTCCAGGTATTCGACGAGGGCGTCGTAGGGCTTGCGGTACTCGGCCGAGGCCTCGGGGTGCCCGGCGCCCACGCCGAGCAGGAAACGGCCCGGGTAGGCCGCCTCGATGCGATGAAACGCCGCGGCTATCTCGTCGACAGGAGAAGTCCAGATGTTCACGATGCCGCTGGCAACCGTGAGATTCTCCGTTACCGCCAGTAGCGGCTCCACGTAGGCGAGGTCGGCGGTGAACACGCCGCCGACCCACACCGAGCCATAGCCGAGATCTTCGATTGTCCTGGCCTGCTCCGGCGTTACCGGGCCGCCCTTCCACACGCCGTACCGGTTCAGCTTCGATTCGCCCATGCCGCGTCCCAACTTCGCCAGAGGTGTCGCTATTCCTGCACCCATCCTTCCGGATGGACCGCGGGCGCGGGGGCCGGGGACGCGGGTGCGTCGGCCTGTTGGGTGCGCTTGAGGAGATCGGGCACGTCGATACCCGAAACCCGCAGACTCTCAATTACTTTCGCAACGGCCTGCGGACTTACCCCGAAGAGAGTGCCCAGCGCGTCCTGGGCATCGCCCGCGCCGCCGATGATGGACAGATTTTCGATCTCACCGATCGGTTTCGAGGCGGCCTCGGTGGCCTGCACCACCGAATTGAGGATGTCCGGCAGGGTGAGCAGCCGCGCGGCTTCCGGCGTGTAGGCGTTGAGCGCGGCGGCCACTTCCTTCTTACCGTCGGCCTCGGCCAGCAGCTTGGCCTTGATGCCCTCGGCGTCGGCGAGCAGCTTGGCCTTCGTACCGTCGGCCTCCGCGATGAGCTTGGCCTTGGCGCCGTCGGCAGCGGCCTGCTGTTCCACCCGGAACGCGTCGGCGGCCGCCTTACGCGCATCGGCTTCGGCCGCGCCCTTCTGCCTCTCGGCCTCGGCATCGGACTGGGCCTTGAGGATGGCGGCCTGACGGGCGCCCTCGGCGATCGCGATGTCGGCCTGACGACGGGCCTCGGCGGGCGCGATGACGTCGGCCTGTAGCGCGGCCTGGGCCTGTTCGGTGCGGCGCTGTTCCACCTCGGTGCGAGCCTGCACGCGCGCGGCCTCAGCCTGCTCGCGTGCGATACCCACATCCTTTTCCGCGCGGGCCTGGGCGAGCGGCCCGGCCTGGTCTGCCTGCGCGTTCTCGGCCTCGGTCTGCGCGCGCAGCCTGGCCAGCTCCACATCGCGCTTCTGGGTCGCGGTGGCGATGGCGGTATCGGCCTCGGCCTGGGCGATGGCGCCGGCCTGACGAGCCTGTGCGGACTGGATCTGCGCATCCCGCTCGGCCTCGGCGGTGCCGACCGTCGCGTCCCGTCGCACCTCCGCGATTCGGCGCTGACCGAGCGACTCCAGGTATCCGTTGCGGTCGGAGATGCCCGCGATCTTCAGCACGTCGACCTCCATACCGATCCGGGCGAGGTCGCCGCCGGCCTCCTCGACCACGCTGCGGGCCAGCGAATCGCGGTTGGAGTTCAGATCCTCGACGGTCATGGTCGCGGTGATACCGCGCAAGCTGCCCGCCAGGATCTCGTTGATCTGTCGCTGCAATTCCGATAGATCCGAGGTCAGGAAGCGTTGCACTGCGGTCTGTACGGCCTCGTCGTTGGAGCCGATGCGTACCAGCCCGACGGCCTCGACGTTGACCGGAACACCGTTGTTGGACAACGCGTTCTGCAAGTTGATGTTCACGTTGAACGGTTCCAGGGACATGATGTCCACCCGCTCGATGCCCGGCATTTTGAACCGCGCACCGCCGCGCACCACCTTGGGCTGCCCGCGCCCGGTGAACACCGCGACCTCATTCGGCGGCACCTTGACGTAGTTGCGCACGTAGATGAGCGGTAGCGCCACGAAGAGCACCAGCGCCGCGATGGCGATGATGACGATGATGACAAGCGAGCTCATGCGGGCTCCTTATTGGTTGGAAGGGGCGGACGCATCCGGTGATGCGTCGGGAATGCTGACGACGTGCAGGTATTCGGAGTCCACATCGGCGATGTAGACCGGGGCGTTCTTGGCCAGCCCGGCGGGCTCGTCGGTGATCGCGCGTGAGCGCACCCGGTTGCCGTCGGCGTCGGTGAACGCGACTTCGCCCCAGCCGCCCCCGGCCGGCAATTCCAGGGTCACCGTGCCCAGTCGTCCGATATAGGACGCGCGCCCCGAGTGAGAGTTCGCTTGCTGGCCTCGTAGATACGTCAGGAAAAGTTGCAGGAACGACACCAGCGCAACCGCGCAGACGGCCGCGATGATTGCCGTCGGCAGCGCGGCGACACCCAGGGCCGAAGCTGCGAATCCGCCCGCCCCCGCACCCGTCAATGCGGCAGAAAGGGAGGTCAGGCTCAGAAATGGCATCCCGTCGCCGTGCCCGATATCGGTGAGTAGCAGTGCCGAGAGGACCGCGATTCCCCCGACCGCGAAGGCCGCGAGGTACCCGACCATCAGTCCGTCCACTCGGCCCCCTCCCCAATGTTCCCGTTGCTGCTGGCGATGCTCGCCATTACCGACATAGGTACCACGAATCGGTCCCGCTGGCTACGGTCTGCCGGTCTGAACAGGCGCGCGATTGACCTGGCGCGGTACCGTCATAGGGTGGCTCACCTCGCGGCAGTTTCGGCCGATGCGCGCCGGGACATCACCGACGACGCCGTCGTGATCGTCGGCGGCGGTCCCGTCGGGTTGCTCGCCGCCACCGTGCTGGCCCGCCAGGGGATTCGTGTGGTTGTGCTGGAGGCGGCAGGCTCGAAAGAACGGCAGCGGCACCGCAACTGCGCGACCTTCGTCGGGCACTCGACGCTGCGGCGCTATGACCGGGTGGCACCCGGGCTGGGCAAGCGGTTGCGCGAATCAGCGCTCGCCGTCCACGGCGTACAGACCTTCTATCAGGGCAGGCCGGTCTTCGTCATGTCCTCGTACGCGCCGTCGCGGATTCCCGGCCCGTGGAACCCCGCGGCCTGGGGAATGAGCTTGTCGCAGCGCACCATTGAGGACGAGACGCTGACCGAGGCGCTGGAGCTGGGCGTGGAGTACCACCCCGGGACCGCCGTTACCGACATCAGTACCGACCACACCGGAGCGCGGCTCATGCTCGCCAGCGGTGAACGCGTGCGCGCGAGCTACGTCATTGCCGCCGACGGAACCAAGTCGGCCATTCGTCAGGCGCTTCGCATCGGCATGTCGGAGCGGCCGCCGTCCCCGTCATGCGTGGTCATCGATGTCGAACCACACCCCGACGGCACGACGGTCGATCTGCCCGTGCAGATCCAGTATCACCACCCTGATCTCGGCGGACGGCACGCCATTCGGCTGCCGTACCCCGATGGTCTGCGTCTCGACGTCCAATTCCTGCCCAAGGACGAGGCGCCGCCGACCACCGAACAGGTGCGTTCCTGGGTCACCGCACTTACCCGCGACCAGTGGTATGCCGACCACATCAGGTCGGTCGAGGTGCATCAGACGATCCAGGGCGTGGCCGCCAGCTATACCGACGTCAACCGGCGTGTGCTGCTGGCGGGTGAAGCCGCCCACCAGTTCGCCCCGCTGGGCGGGCGCAGCCTCAACTCGGGCGTGGCGGACGCGATCGTGGCCGCCGAGGCCATCGCGGAAGCGTTGAGCGAGCCCAGCGATCTGGCCGCGGCATGGCTGGCGATCAACCGCAGCGCCCGCGAACGGCGCCGCTCGGGAGTGCGCAACCGGATGCTGTCCGTCCGTGCCCAACGGGTACTCGACGGGTCGGACGTGTCGATGCGGGCCAGAAGGACCATGGCCGCCAAATCCGCACCGCATGTCTGGATCGCGGGCGCCTGGTTGACGGCGGGTCTGGTGCGACCGACGGCGATTCCACATATCAGCAGGTCGGGAGTCACCTGGTCCTGAGGCGCCCGGTGCAGCGGCGGTCCCTTCGCCGGTTTGGTTTGGCGGCGCTACGCGGGTATCCTTGACCAACGGTGCGGCTTACGTGCCGACTATCTGTGTGCCCAGTCCTGGATTTTCCTGTCACCGGCTCACGTTCAAGGGTCGGTTAAGTTTGCTGCGTCAAGCCGGCGACAGCCGGAGCAGGCAATCAGAATCGCGGAGGATATGGCTAAGAAAGACGGAGCCATCGAGGTCGAGGGCCGGGTGGTCGAGCCCCTGCCCAATGCGATGTTTCGCATTGAGCTGGAGAACGGACACAAGGTACTCGCTCACATCAGCGGCAAGATGCGGCAGCACTACATCCGCATCTTGCCTGAGGACAGAGTGGTGGTGGAGTTGTCTCCCTACGACCTGTCCCGCGGTCGGATCGTTTACCGGTACAAGTAACAGAAGAACAGGATTGGGAACGTGAAGGTCAACCCGAGCGTCAAGCCGATCTGCGACAAGTGCCGCGTTATTCGCCGGCACGGGCGGGTCATGGTGATCTGCCAGGACCCCCGCCACAAGCAGCGGCAGGGCTAACAAGCCGTCAGGCCAAGCCCGCTACATAACTGAATGATGACCTCCCAGCTCCAATAGTCGGACACGCCGGCTACCGAGAAATCGGACCACCCCCGGAACGGAGGCCGGGGCCCCAACCTAGAGGGGGCGGACTGGGAACAGACCTTCGTTGAATGAAAGAGGAACTGCCGCATGGCACGTCTAGTAGGCGTCGACCTACCGCGCGATAAGCGTATGGAAATCGCGCTCACCTATATCTATGGCATTGGCCGGACCCGCTCCAAGGAGATCCTGGCCGCCACGGGCATCAGCCCCGAGCAACGCAGCAAGGACCTGACCGATGATCAGGTGACACAGCTGCGTGAATACATCGAAGCCACTCTCAAGGTGGAGGGTGACCTGCGCCGCGAGGTCCAGGCCGACATTCGCCGCAAGATCGAGATCGGCTGCTACCAGGGCCTGCGCCACCGCCGTGGCCTGCCGGTGCGCGGTCAGCGGACCAAGACCAATGCGCGCACCCGCAAGGGACCCAAGCGCACCATCGCCGGCAAGAAGAAGGCCAGGTAACCCCCAATGGCACCGAAGAAACCAGGGGCCGCAGGGCCCAAGAAGGCACAGAAGACCCGTCGCCGGGAAAAGAAGAACGTCCCGCACGGCGCCGCTCACATCAAGAGCACCTTCAACAACACGATCGTCTCGATCACCGACCCCCAGGGCAACGTGATCTCCTGGGCGTCCTCCGGTCACGTCGGCTTCAAGGGTTCGCGCAAGTCGACCCCGTTCGCCGCGCAGCTGGCCGCCGAGAACGCTGCCCGCAAGGCGCAGGAGCACGGCGTCAAGAAGGTCGACGTGTTCGTCAAGGGTCCCGGCTCCGGCCGCGAGACCGCCATCCGCTCGCTGCAGGCCGCCGGCCTCGAGGTGGGCGCGATTTCCGATGTCACTCCGCAGCCGCACAACGGTTGCCGTCCGCCCAAGCGGCGGCGGGTCTAGGACTGGGTCGAGAGGAAGATTTAGAAAATGGCTCGTTATACCGGACCCGTCACTCGCAAGTCCCGTCGTCTGGGTGTCGACCTGGTCGGTGGCTCCAGCGCGTACGAGAAGCGTCCCTACCCTCCCGGCCAGCACGGTCGCGCGCGGATCAAGGAGAGCGAATACCGCCAGCAGCTGCAGGAGAAGCAGAAGGCTCGCTTCACCTACGGCGTCATGGAGAAGCAGTTCCGTCGTTACTACGCCGAGGCCGTGCGTTCCTCGGGTAAGACCGGTGAGCAGCTGCTGCAGATCCTGGAAAGCCGTCTCGACAACGTGGTGTACCGCGCCGGCCTGGCACGGACCCGCCGGATGGCCCGCCAGCTCGTCAGCCACGGCCACTTCACCGTCAACAACGTGAAGGTCGATGTGCCCAGCTACCGGGTGTCGCAGTACGACATCATCGACATCAAGCCGAAGTCGCTGAACACCCTGCCGTTCGAGGTCGCACGCGAGACCGCGGGCGAGCGCCCCATCCCGGGCTGGCTGCAGGTGGTCGGCGAGCGTCAGCGCATCCTGGTGCACCAGCTCCCCGAGCGTGCACAGATCGACGTGCCGCTGGCCGAGCAGCTGATCGTCGAGTTCTACTCGAAGTAACCGCTTGTAGCGATCCTGCTACAAGCCCACTGACCGGCATCAAATAGCGGGTGCCGAGAAGGAGATAGAAAAGAATGCTGATTTCTCAGCGACCCACCCTGTCCGAGGAGACGCTGGCCGAGAACCGGTCGCGCTTCGTCATCGAGCCCCTGGAGCCGGGATTCGGCTACACCCTGGGCAACTCGCTGCGGCGCACCCTGTTGTCGTCCATCCCGGGCGCGGCCGTCACCAGCATCCGTATCGACGGTGTGCTGCACGAGTTCACCACCGTTCCCGGGGTGAAGGAAGACGTCACCGACATCATCCTGAACCTCAAGAGCCTCGTGGTGTCCTCGGAGGAGGACGAGCCGGTCACCATGTACCTGCGCAAGCAGGGCCCGGGTGCCGTCACCGCCGGTGACATCGTGCCGCCCGCCGGTGTGACCGTGCACAACCCCGATATGCACATCGCGACGCTGAACGACAAGGGCAAGCTGGAGATCGAGCTCGTTGTCGAGCGTGGTCGCGGTTACGTCCCGGCCGTGCAGAACAAGGCCTCGGGTGCCGAGATCGGTCGTATCCCCGTCGATTCCATCTACTCGCCGGTGCTCAAGGTGACCTACAACGTTGAGGCCACCCGTGTCGAGCAGCGCACCGACTTCGACAAGCTGGTGCTGGATGTCGAGACCAAGAACTCGATCAGCCCACGCGACGCGCTGGCGTCGGCCGGCAAGACGCTGGTCGAGCTGTTCGGTCTGGCACGAGAGCTCAACGTCGAGGCCGAGGGTATCGAGATCGGGCCGTCACCGGCCGAGGCCGACCACATCGCCTCGTTCGCACTGCCCATTGAGGATCTGGACCTGACCGTCCGCTCGTACAACTGCCTCAAGCGCGAGGGTGTGCACACCGTCGGCGAGCTGGTCGCCCGCACCGAATCGGACCTGCTGGACATCCGCAACTTCGGCCAGAAGTCCATCGACGAAGTGAAAATCAAGCTGCACCAGCTGGGTCTGTCGCTCAAGGACAGCCCGACCAGCTTTGATCCCTCAGAGGTCGCTGGATACGACGTCGCCACCGGCACCTGGTCGGACACCGGCTCGTATGACTTCGACGGCGATCAGGACTTCGCCGAAACCGAACAGCTCTAACAGAACAATTCGGACCCGCCCCTACCTGATACGGGGGCCCGCCCGGATCCGTCCCGGCCCTACCTGATACGGGGGCCGGCCCCGAATAGGAGATAGTCGCAATGCCCAAGCCCACTAAGGGTGCCCGCCTCGGTGGGTCGTCTTCGCACCAGAAGGCGATCCTGGCCAACCTGGCCACCGCGCTCTTCGAGCACGGCCGGATCAAGACCACCGAGACCAAGGCCCGCGTATTGCGGCCCTACGCCGAGAAGCTGATCACCCACGCCAAGAAGGGCGATCTGCACAACCGGCGCGAGGTGCTCAAGAAGATCCGCGATAAGGACGTCGTGCACGCCCTCTTCGAGGAGATCGGCCCGTTCTACGCAGATCGCAACGGTGGCTACACCCGCATCATCAAGGTCGAGAACCGCAAGGGCGACAACGCGCCCATGGCGATCATCGAGCTGGTGAAGGAGAAGACGGTTACCTCCGAGGCCGACCGCGCTCGCCGGGTCGCCTCCACGAAGAAGGCCGAAGCACCCGCGGAAGAGGCGAAGGTGGACGAGGTCGTCGAGGTGGAGGCCGATACCGCCGACGACGCGGCCGCCGAGGTCGAAGGCGCGGCAGACACCGCCGATGCGGCTGAGGACGCAGACAAGAAGGACTGACCTTTGGTCACATCTCACGACCAGCCCGCCATCCCTGATGGCGGGCTGGTTCGTTTGCGGCTCGATATCGCCTATGACGGAACCGATTTCGCGGGATGGGCCACTCAGGTAAACCAGCGCACGGTCGCCGGGGTGCTGGGCGAGGCCTTCACGACCATCGTGGGTGATCCGGTCCAACTCTATGCCGCGGGACGTACCGACGCGGGTGTGCACGCGACGGGCCAGGTTGCCCACCTGGATGTTCCGGTCGCCTGCCTACCCGGGTTGCGCGGCCGCTACCGCCCCGCGGGCGCACCGGAATTCGACAGGCTGGTTCGGCGGCTGTCACGCTTCCTGCCCAGCGATGTACGCGTGCTCGATATCTCGCGCGCTCCGGCGCATTTCGATGCGCGTTTCTCGGCGCTGCGGCGGCATTATGAGTACCGGTTGTCCACGGCATCTTTTGGGGTGCTGCCACTGGCGCGTCACGATGTCGTGGGTTGGCATCGTCCGCTGGATGTCGATGCGATGAACGAGGCCTCACGGAACTTGTTGGGGTTGCGCGATTTCGCGGCTTTCTGCCGCCACCGCGAGGGCGCCACGACCATCCGTGAGCTGCAGCGCTTCGACTGGGGCGTGGATGGGCAGCGACTGACCGCGTACGTGAGCGCCGACGCCTTCTGCTGGTCCATGGTGCGCTCGCTGGTGGGCGCGGTACTGGCTGTGGGGGAGGGTAGGCGGCCGGTGCAGTGGTGCGTCGACCTGCTGAATAAAGAAAGGCGCTCAAGTGATTTCGCGGCGGCCCCGGCGCGTGGGCTGACCCTGGTCGGGGTTGATTATCCGCCGGATGACCAGATGGCGGCCCGGGTGATGATCACCCGTGACGTGCGTATCAGACCGTCCGGCTAGCCTTTCGGCATGAGGAACGTTCGTTGGATCGGGGCGGTCGCTGTCGCGGGCGCGATGTGCGTTGCCGGGTGCGGGGGCGGATCGACAACGGAGATTCCGCCGAGCATCGGCAGCTCGTCTGAAACTCGGGCGGTTGCGCCGGCCAAGCCCGTGCAGAACCTGGTGCTCACCGCCGCGGAGCTGCCGCCGGGGCTGACGGTGACGCCCATCGAAGCAGATGAGAAGCAGGTGATTCTGGACCAGCTCACCGGCTCGGCCGATGAGGGTGCGACATTCACCCCCGCCGAATGCCGGTTGCCATCGATGTTCGAACCATCGGCGCCGGTGGACGCGTCGAAGTTGGGCGTCGTGGTCGGTGAAGCAGGCCGTGGGTATTTCAACGAGGCTGTGGTGGCGCAGCGACCTGCTGTCGCGCAACTGCGGACATTCCTCGACACGTGCAAGACCGTGCGCGAGACGCACGGCGGTACCTCGATCGAGACCACGTACACCGTGCTGGATGGCGTGCGGTCGAAGGCTGACGAGCTGGTAGTCGTCCACGAACAGGTTCCCGGAGTGCTGGTGAAACAGGACGCCTACACCGCGTACGCGAGTGTGGCCGGGCACGCCGTATGGGTGAGGATGAGGACCCTGGGAGGCGATGCGCCGGATCGTCCGCTGTTCGATCAATTGGTGACGGCCTCGATCGATAAGGTCGCCGCCGCGAGGTAGTCGGCGCGACTGCTATTCGGCTTCGCTTTCACCGTGCCGGTTCAGTTTCGAGGCGACGAACGCCGCCGCCTCGGCGGGCAGCCCGGTGCGCTCATACGACGTGTGCGCATCCCAGCTGTTGTTGGGCCCGGCCATGCAGATCGGATCTCCCTGGTTGCAGAGATCGATTGCACGCGAGCCGAATACGCCGGCAATACCGCTCAGTGGCCCACCGGTTCGGTGGGTGGCGTTGCCGAATGTCGCGATCGCCACGATGCGATCGCCCACGGTGGGCGGCAGTGGGCGGTTGAACCCGATGCCCACGTTCGGAACACCGATGATGGTGTCGATTACCTCCGCACCCATGGAGTACCCGCCGATGACGAGCTTGGTCCGCGGGCAACTCGCCGCGACCGATTGCAGGTGATTGCTCAGATCATTGGCCCCACCACCGGCCGAGAAGATGCCTGCGTCGTAGTTGACGGGGTAGACGTTCATGGTCGCGCCGGTCGCCTGGACGCGCGGTGTCAGGGAGTCGACGAATTCATCGCCGACCCGTCCCAAACCGACCGGCTCCTTGCGTCCCCGCGCGAAAGAGACATCGACATCCGAACACGGATCCGCCGACGCGCGGGGGACCGCACTGACAGGCCCGACAACACTGGCCGCAGACAGCACCAACACCGTCAGGACGACAAAACTACTCAGGACAACGCCGACCCTCGTGCCCCGCTGATGCGTGGTCACAGCACGATGTTACGGGTCCACAGGTTCCCGTGCGTGCTTTCTCTAGAGCTTGCCTGCCACGAAAGACGCCGCTTGCGCGGGCAGGTTGGTCTGTTCGTAGCTTGTGTGCGCGGTCCAGGAGCGACCGCCCTCCTGACACACGGGGTCGCCGGGGTTGCACTGGTCGATCCACCGCCCGGCCAGCGGGCCGGTCATGCCGCCACCGCGGCGGTCGATGTTCCCGAATGTCGCGATGCCCCTGATGCGGCTGGCGACATCCGGCGGAGGGTTGCCCGCGACATCGTCCACTACGGTGGCGCCCATCGAGTAGCCACCGATCACGAACTTGGTGTTGGGGCAGGATGACGCGACCTCGCTGAGGTGGTTGCGAAGATCGTCGGCGCCTTCCCCGGTGGAGAGCAGGCCCGCGCTGTAGTTCACGGGGTAGACGTTCATGTTGCTGACTCGGTTTTGGAGGGCACCGACGAACGCATCACCCACCCGGCCGAGACCAACCGGTTCGTCCCGCCCCCGGGCAAAGGAGACGTCCACGGCCGCACACGGATCGGCGGCCGCGGGTACCGGCTGCGACATGGCCACCAGGCTGGCGAACATCAGGAGGGCGGCAAGCAGATATCCGGGCCGCCGGACGTACGAGGTTGCAGGTAAAACAGCACTGTGCGTCGTCACAGGCGAATGCTACGGGTAAGTCAACCTAGTTGTCATATCGGTGCGGTATGGGCATTCTCACCTGCCCGGAAGTGAGTCGAGGAACTCGACCATCGCGTGATTGACCACGTCCGGGCGCTCCATCTGGACGAAATGTCCGGCGCCCTCGACGATCAAGGCCGATCGCAGGCCCGGCACCAGGTCGCTCATGGCGGTCATCGGGTCGCGGCCCAGCATCTCCAGGACCGGGTCGGCGGCACCGGCGATGAAGGCGACCGGTACTTCGACGGGCCGGTCGTGCAGATCTTCGTTCTGCGCCCACACCAGATCTTCTGCCCGATACCAATTGAGGCCGCCGGTGAATCCCGTCCGCGCGAATTCTGCCGCGTAGTAGTCGAGATCCGGCTCGGAAAGCCAGTTCCACGGCAAGGCAGGGGGGTTCGGAAGGACGTCCAGATACCCGTTGCGCTTCCCATTTACCCGAGCCGGATGATCCCAGCAATCCAGATAGCGGTTGGCGCCGCTGAGAGCATGGAACAGCGTGGCCAGGAACGCCTTTGGCTGCGCGTCCAGTTCGAGCTCGGCGAGGCCGGGTTCCTGAAAGTATTCCAGGTGCGTGAAGTGCTGCGAGGCAAGGTAGTTGAAACCCACACTTGGTTTGACCGGTAGCCGGCGGGTTCGGGGCACCGACAGCTGGATAAGCGCGAGGACCCGGTCCGCCGCCCAAGCGGGCATGTCCCAGACCAGATGTGCCCCGAAATCGTGCCCGCAGAACACCGCTTTGCTCAGTTCCAGGGCGTCCAGCAGGCCGACTAGATCGCCGACGGTGGTGCCACGGTCGTATGCGGCGGCATCGCGCGGCGCCGTCGTGCGCCCGTAGCCGCGCATATCCGGTGCGATGGCCCGATACCCGGCCGCCGAGAGCGCGGCCAGTTGGTGACGCCAGGTGTACCAGAGGCCGGGAAAGCCATGGCACAGCACCACCGCAGGTCCCTCGCCCTGCTCGGCGATGTGCATGTCGATTCCATTGACCGACAGCTGACGGTGGGTGATCTGAGAAACAGTCACCCGGGCGAGGCTAGTTGACCCGGGCGGCCGCGAAGTCCGCAGCCTGGTTGATCAGCGCCGGCGGGTACGAGGTGTGGGACTTCCAGGTGTCCTGGTTTCCGTCCATGCAGACGGGATCGCCGTCGTTGCACAGATCCAGCACTCGGTCGCCATAGGCGCCGGCCAGACTCTGCACGGGGGCAAAGCGATTCACGATGTTGCCGAATGTCACGATCGCGCGGATGTGGTCGCCCACCTCGGGCGGTACCGGGTTGTCGAAGGAGAAGAGGTTGCCGATTTGTACGGGCCCGGGCACTCCCAGCGCGGTGTCGACAACGCCCGCGCCCAGCGAGTAGCCACCGACGACCAGCTTGGTGTCGGGACAGTTGTTGGCGGTCTGCTGCAGGTGCGCGCTCAGGTCGTTGGCGCCGCCACCCACGTCGGTGTTGGCGTCATAGCGCACCGCGTACACGCTGAGGTTCTTCACCCGGTTGCGCAAGGCGCTGACGAACGCGTCCCCGATATTGCCCAGTCCGGGGGGCTGGCTGCGGCCGCGCGCGAAGGACACCTCGACGTTGGGGCAGGCCGCCGATGCGGTGGCGGGGATGACGACCGCCAGTCCGGTGGTCAACATGATGGCCGCAACCGAAACAACCGCCGCGCGGGCGGCGGCGGTGAGCAATTTACTGGCTGGGCGTGGATTCGGTTGTAGCGTCACATACTGAGGTTACGGATAATTCGCTGTCATCGCCATGTGATTTCAATCCCGCAGGTAGCGAAGCCGTGAGTCCAGCTCCGCTGGATTCGGGCTCTCCGGGTGTATCCGAACCTCGGTGCGCCAACATCAGCCCCGCGAGAATGACTGCGGCCCCGGCGTACTGGATGGGCGCGATGGTCTCTCCGAGGAGTACCCACCCCGCGATCACCGCGCACAGCACCTCGGTAAGGGCTATCAATGAGGCGTAGCTCGGTCTGAGCCGGGTGATGGCGGCGATACCGGTGATGTAGGCGATCGCGGTGGTCACCACGCCGAGAACGAGGATGGGTACGTATACCGGCGTATTCCAGCCGGCGACATGCACATCCTGGGTGGAGAAGGTCAGCGGCATGATCCCGGTGAGCCCGAAGCCGCCCACCGCGACGGCTCCGACGAGCAGCCCGCTCGTTGCCAGCGTGATGGGTTGCAGTTCTTCGGCCTTGCCGCCCGCCCGGTGTGAGGAGATGAAGTAATAGGCGGCACATACCGCTGCCCCCAGGCCCCAGGCGATTCCCACGGGCTCCACGCGTGCCCCGCTGAAGATGTTGAGCACCAACAGCATTCCCGACAAGGCGAGGGTTGCGCCGGCAAGTACCCGAGTGTGGGGACGGTGCCGCGTGATCATCCACGTCCAGGCGATCACCAGGATGGGGCTCAGGAATTCCAGGAGCATCGCGACCCCGACCGACATATGCCGGACCGCGCCGAAGTAGCAGAACTGCGCGCCGGCGACGGGAATGATTCCATAAAGCACAACAACTTTGGCGTGGCGTCGGGCCTCGGAGAACCATCCGGGTGCCGCGATGCAGGCGGCCACGACCATGACGGCGGCGCCGGTCGCGAGGCGGGCGGTGACCACGGCGGTGAGGGACCACCCCGCCGCCATGAGCGATTTGGCGAACGGCCCGGAGAACCCGAAGGTGGCGGCGGACACGAGGGCGAGAATCACGCCGGCCCGGAAATTGGCCTTGTCGTTCATCGCACCTCCCGCATGTCATGAGTAAAATTGGATACGGTCATGACGGTAAGGGCGAAGGGTGTCAGGTGTCAAATGCTTTTTACTCATGACACGGAGCAAGGTTTGCGGTCGGCGGCCGAGCTGATCAACACCGGCCGCAATGACCGGGAGTTACTCCCGGACGTGGCGGCGTTGCCGCCGCTGCTGGACCGGTATGGCTGGACGGGCCGGCGCGACGGGGATGACGCCGAACTGGAGGCCGTCAAGGCCTTGCGGGCCCGGCTGGGCGATATCTGGGCGCGTATCAATGACGAGGAGTACGTGGTCCGACAGGTCAACGCCCTGCTTGCCGACACCCATGCGTCGCCGTGGCTGACCCGGCATGTCGAGGAACCCGACTGGCACTTGCACATGGCCGCCAGCGATGCGCCACTGGCTGACCGCCTGGGTGCCGAGACCGCCATGGTATTTGCCGATTTGGTGCGTACCGGGGAACAGCGGCGGTTGAAGACCTGTGCTGCCCCGGATTGCGATGCGGTCCTGGTTGATCTGTCACGCAACAGGTCCCGAATGTTCTGTGACACCGGAAACTGCGGCAACAGGCAGCACGTGGCCGCCTATCGCGAGCGTCTGCGCGACGAGGCCTAGTGCGAAAGCGCTACTGCGCGAAGGCCTGTATCGGGCGGCCCAGGTAGGCGAGCTCATCGCTCACTGTCACGAGGCGGACCTGGATGGTCTCACCGCCGGCGGTCAGCAGGATGTGATCGCCATATCCGTTGGGCTGGTCGATGATCACGTCGGGTCGCGCCGGCAGCGCGTCGTACTCACTGCTGATGATGTGCAGCGCGGTGCAGTTGCTCGGCAGTGCGGTCGGCTGCATGCCGTCCACCACGGCCAGGGTGCATCGAGGGTCGATAAACCCTGGGCCACTGGCGAATTGAATTCGGTTGGCGTCGCCGATGGAGGTCACCATGACATCCCACATGTGTGGACGGTCGGTATAGACGACAACGAGTGCCCCGATGGCGACCGCCCGGAGTACCACCTGCTGGCATACGTAGAGTTCGGCGCGCACCACCACGGTGTGCACACCTTGCCCGGACAGCCGTGTCGCGATGGCACGACCCGACATGTCGGATCCAATCAGCTGCCCGCAGCCCGAGGTGGGCAGGTGGATACCGTCGAGTTCCTCGTTACTCATCTCGATGCTGCGGGTCAGATATTCCAGTCCGATCGCACCCACCGGAAGCCCGGCGAAGAACGCGTCGCGCTGGCTGCCGTTGAGCGAGGTCATTCCGGTGGAATGGCGCACCGGTAGTTGTTCGTCGGTGGCCCAGCGCACCAGCGCGCCCACCGAGGTCCGCCCCTTGGCGGCGGGCCGTAGCCGGACCGTCACGCTGGTTTCCAGCGTGGGCCGGGCCCATAGCCCAGTCAGGGTGGCGTCGGTGATGTACCACGGATCAATTCCCATGGCCACGTTGTACGAATCGATCAGGGTGAGGCCGCTCCAGTCCTCATGCATGGGTGCACCCGCGTACTGACGCAGCATTTCGGCGCTGATGCGGTGAATCTGGCCGGCCTGCAAGATGGTGCTGGCGCAATGGGCGGCCGCCAGGGCACGCCGGACTCGGGCCGTGGCGATGACGGCGCATCTTTCCGCCCCGCGCCTACCGCCTCCGCGACGGAAGACCGCGTCGACGTTCGCACCCGGATCGAATCGCAGCACCACCCACACGGTGCGAATCGCAACGGCGGGCAGCGGCCCCACCAGCCGGTCGTAGCCACCGCGCAGGACCGTGCCCTGCGCCGTGCGCTGGCCGTTGCTGATGACGTCGATGCTTTCAAGCTCAATGTCGTTCTGATGCATGCACTCCCGAAGCACGCGCAAGGGCACCAATGAGTCGGTGGCACAGTGGTCCGGGGTGATGACGGAGGGATGGCGCTGTGTCGCGCTGATTTCCAGGACGGTAATGAGTTTGCCGTTTTCCCAACGGGTGCCCGTCCAGCTGTCCTGGCCGCTCGGGGTGTCGGCAATGCTGCCCGAGCTTCGATAGGTGCGGCCCGTCAGGTACTTGAATCCGGTAACTGCCCAATGCCTGACGGTCTGGCCACCCCAGCGACCCAGGACGAGAGCCAGTGACACGATCGCGATCAAGAGGGCGGCCCACCATGGCCAGCCGAACAGCAAGGAAATCAGCACCGCGGCGAGAACCAGCAACTGCGAGATCACCATGATCTGGATCGGCATCGTCGCCCGACGCACCTGTTCCGGAGCCGCCCCGCTCGAGGTCACCTTTCCCCCTTCTCTGCCACCGTGACAGCGGTGGATATCGCCTCACAACCTTGTCGGTCGTTACGGCCATCACCCGCAACCTATCGTGGTTGCCCAGTATTGCAATAGGCTGCATGGCCGTGTGGCCGGTACGTAGGATCTAACAAGATCTGGGGGCCGGCCTGGAGGCATCGCTAGGTCGTAGATTCGAGTTTCGCAGTATTTCCTGGAGGGGGGACGATGGCGCGACAACCGACAACCCGGCTGCAGGTCAGCGGGTACCGGTTCCTGGTGCGGCGCATGGAGCACGCGCTGGTTCGCCGCGACGTCCGAATGATCCACGACCCGATGCGGTCGCAGTCGAGCTCGCTCATGGTCGGCATTGTGCTGGCTACCGTTGTGGTCGCCGGGTGCGCCATCTTGGCGTTCTTCCGGCCGAATATGCCGCTGGGTGATCAGCCCATCGTCATGGGCAAGGACACCGGCGCGGTCTACGTCCGCATCCAGGACACACTGCATCCCGCGCTCAATCTGGCTTCGGCGCGATTGATCTCCGGGAACAACGAGAACCCCAAGCCGGTCAAGGACTCCGAGCTGGCGAAGGCGCGCCGCGGCCCGCTGGTCGGGATACCGGGAGCGCCGGCCTCGATTCCGGGCGCGTTGACCGGCGACGACACCATCTGGACGGTGTGCGATGTCGCGACGCCGCCGCCCAGCTCGACAGTCACCACCACCGTGATCGCGGGCAAGGTCACCCTGGAGAACGGCAACCAAGAGATGCCCAAGGACCGGTACGCGCTGGTGACCGTGAACAGCCAGATGTATCTGTTGTACGACGGTAAGCGGGCCGCGGTCGATCTGACCAATCCCGCCGTGACCCGTGCGCTGCGGCTGGAAGGTGTCACACCCCGGCCGATTTCGATGAATGTGCTCAACGCCATTCCCGAGGTTCCGGCCATCGCGCCGCCGCCTATCCCCGATGCGGGGGCGGCCTCGCCCATCACCACCGCGGGGGTTCGCGTCGGGTCGGTCATCAAGATGAGCCGGGCCGACTCCGCCGAGTACTACGTGGTGCTCGCGGGCGGGGTGCAACGCATCAACGAGGTGACCGCGGACTTGATCCGGTTCTCGGATTCTCAGGGTGCGCAGGAGATCGTCACCGTCGCGCCAGACGTGATCGCGGGGCATCCCAGCCTCAATCTACTTGCGGTTCAGACGTTCCCGGACCGTGCGGGAAAGATCGTGGATGTCCCGGAAAAGTCGGTGCTGTGCAGCAGCTGGAAGCCGGGCCAGGAGAAGACCCAGGAGCATGCCTCCACCAAGCTCTTGATGGGTAGCTCGTTGCCGCTGAAGACCGATCAGGTGCCGGTGGTATTGGCGCAGGCCGACAAGGAAGGCCCCAACCTCGACACCGCGTACATCCCGCCGGCCCGTAGCGCCTTCGTGCGGTCCACCGGTCTGGGCGGGGACACCGGCCGGGCGGAGTCGCTGTACCTGATCCTCGATACCGGCGTGCGCTTCGGTATCGGAAACCTCGAGGCCGCAAAGGCCCTGGGGCTCAATGTCGAACCGGTACCAGCGCCCTGGCCCATCGTCGGGTTGCTGCCACCCGGGCCCCGGCTGAGCAAGGAAGACGCCCTCGTCGTCCATGACGGAATGCCCCCGGACAAGACCGGTTTGGCGATCAATCCGTCGACATCGGCCACCCAGGCGCCGTCCTGACAGCCCGGTCCTGACAGCCGTTCAGAACGCCAGCCGTGGTTACTCGTCGGGATGTTCGCGGCTTTGCCGGAGCCTGCGGACCGGTGCCAACATCGCCAGCGCGGCGGCGAGAAATGCTGCGCAGACCGCTATTCCGATGAGTGCGACGCGTCGGGGCCGTGGGTCCGGTGGTGGGGGAGCGGGTGGCAGTACGAGCTTCTTGGCCGCGTTGGCGCGGGCAAGGTCGCTGGTGGTGCCGAGATCGTCGCTGACCGCCGCGAGTGCGTCCACCACGCCGAACCCGAGGTACGGGTCCCAGCCGCCGGGCGGGCGATGCGCTGTGTTCTTGATGCGATCCATCACCTCGCGCGCACTCAGCTGAGGGAAACGTGAACGTACCAGCGCGACAACGCCACTGACCACCGGCGCGGAAAAGCTGGTGCCCTGGATGGGGACCGGTCCCTGATCGCCCATGTAGGCGTTGGTCAGCGCATCACGGTTGGGGTCCAGCGAGACGATGTCTTCTCCAGGCGCGGACACGTCGACCCAGGGGCCGCCGAGACTGAACTTGGACGGTTGCCCGTCCGGCCCGATCGAGCCGACCGTGAGGACCAGGTCGTTGTACCACGCCGGACTGACCGTCTCCAGCACGGAATCCCAATCCGGTGTGTTGGGCCGGGCCGGATCGGGTGGGGGATTCTGGCTCTTGCACTGTCCATCGCCAACGTTTCCTGCCGCCACCACCACCACGACGTTCTTGACGTCGACGGCGTACTGCAGGGCGGCCCCCAGCGGCCGATCGTCCAGGAACTGTTTGGCCGAAGCGCAGGCCACCTCGGAAATGTTGATGACGGTCGCGCCCATGTCCGCGGCGGTACGCACCGCCATCGCCAGGGTGTCCACATTGCCGACGCCGCTGATCTTGGAGGGATCGTCGCGATCGTTCCCGCCCTTGTTCTTCACGGCGAATTTCGCGCTGGACTGACGGATGGTGATGAGACTGACGTCCGGCGCGATACCGCTGAAAGCGCTCGCCCCGGTGGGATCTGGCGCGGCCGCGATGATTCCGGCGACGATCGTGCCGTGCGCGTCACAGTCCTGAGTGCCGTTGCCGCCCTCGAAAACGTAGTCACCGCCCGGGATGAGGGGTGGCAGTCGCGGGCTGCGTGCGACACCGGTGTCGATCACCGCGACCGTTTGACCAGCGCCGCGCGACAGCTGCCAGACCAACGGCAGGTCGAGCCCGCGCTGCTGTGTGGGGACCTTGTTGAGGTCGCGCTTGGGATCGATGCCGGGGAATCGGCACAGTTCCTTTTGTTCGGTGGGCTCGATCGGGGCGGGAGGACGCGGGCCGGGAAGCATGCTCGGGTCGACCGGAAGCGGTGCGAAGGCATGTGCCGTCGCCATTACGTGCATCGAGCCCGTAGCCAGCTGTGATGACATCGCCAACATCACGACGGCTCCAGCGGTGGCGATACGGCGGGCCACGCCGAGGCTCATGGCAGGTTCAATCCCCGCACGGCGCTGTACACACCGCACACCCAGACGGCGATCGGAACAATCAGAGACAGCGCGATGTATTCGATGATCTCCACCGTGCGGCGGGCAACGGGCGAGTACTTGCGTGCCGACACCAGGAAGCCCAGCGCGATGGCCGATCCGGCCGCGATCGCCGCCAGCACGGTGGTGAACACCGCGGCCGTCGGGTACGCGACCGCGACGAACGCGAATGCGGCCGCGGGAATGGCGATGCCGCCCAGGTTGATGGCCACGGTCTGTGCCAGGTCGGCATGTGAACGTGCGCGGAGCATCATCGCCAGCGCGATCAGACCGGCCAGCACCACGCCGCTCAACCGATGGGCTCCGGTGGGATGATGCCCGCCTGCACCGGAGAAGGTCAGGGCCGCCAGCATGGCACCCACCGCGGTGACAGCCGAGGTACCGCACACCAAGCCGGTCAGCACGGCATGGGCCCGTAGCGCCTTCTCGCGGAGGTCGGGGAGCGGGGGCAGTGCCGTGGCGTCCTCTACGTCGTCGCCCTCGGTATCAAGTCCGTCCAGACCTTCGATGGCTTCGATTGGTGCCGTGGAATGTTCGGGGCGAGATGGCGCACCCTGGGTGGGCACCGGAGGCAGAGGCAGCCGGGCGAGGACCATCGCGACCCGCGGTGAAAGGGCCACCGCGCAGATCCCGACGGAGCCGAGCACGGCTCCGAGGCTGTAAATCGGCGGTTCGAACAGCACGTAACCCAGCGCCGCGGCGAACCCCAGAAACGATGCCGAGGCCACCGCGACCAGTGACGTGGTGCCGGTGCCGGTCGCTCGCATGGCGAGAATGGACACCACCATCGCCACCATGAGCGCCAACATGGCGTGGGGAGCGCCGTACTTGCCGGGGACGAAGAGCGCCCCCGCAACGGCGGAAAAGCCCACGGCGCAGTGGCTGAGCATCACCGACGCGAGCGAATCGTCATAGACCCTGTTCGCGAACACCGCCGCGGTCATCGCGACCAGCGCTATCGCCACTGCGATGATGGGAAGGAGCAGACCGGGATTGGTGGCTCCGGCGCGCAGCAGTGCGGTGGCACCCAATAATGCGGAGAGCCCGCAGACCGAGGCACCCAGAATGCGGGCGGCATTTCGGCTCCACGGATGAGCCGAGACGGTGCGGAAGGTCGACACCGCCAGAAAGACATCGTCGAACAGCGGATCCGGTGCCGCGACATCGGACCGGGTGAGAATCAGCAGATCGCCGTCGCGAACCTCCAGCTCGCCGAGGGTGCTGGACATCTGCAGGGGTGGCTGGCCGGGCCGGGACAAACGCCAATGCGTTTCCACGGCGTCCTCCGGGCTGGTCAGCTCGGGGACACCGACATGCTGGTTGATGATGTCGACGATCGATCCCACTAAGAGGGCCAGCGGAACACTCGTCGGCAGCGCCAGGTCCACCTGGGTTCGCTCAGCCTGAATGGAAACGCGGCACAGTTCGAGAACCGCCGACCGTTGCTCGGCGCCCGACTGCGCATGTGTCATGCTGTGCCCCCTAGCTGGCCCCCGGCCTGGCCCCTGCGTCATTGATCTTTGCGCATGCACACTAGCCGAACGCGACTAAACGCCGCCAGCGGTTCGGCGCATCCGGGCGGCCGTCAACCGTATGACCAGCGGTGGTGGCGATCTTGTGATCGAATTCGTTGCGGCAGCGAACATAACGACCCTATCCTGTAGCCCGCCGTGGGCTGGGCGGTAGCGTGGATGCTTCAGATAGCCACGAGACGTGACGCGGGGGAAGCGGAGGGCCAGGGGTGAGCACCGAGTGAACACCACAATCTTTATTCGGCGGCCCCGGCTTGCCGTGCCGCGCGTGCCGGGTGGCGAGGTCAATGTGCAGCCGCCGCCGGAGATTCCGCGGCCGGTGCCGTCACCGATCATCGCCAAGATCATGCCGCTGGTCATGGTGGTGGCGATGGTCGGCATGATCGCCTTCTTTGTCACCTCGGGCAGTTTCGGTGGTGGCGCGGGCGGCGGCATGATGCGCAGCCCGATGTTCATGCTCTTCCCGATCATGATGATGGTCTCGATGGTCAGCATGGTGTCCAATAGCGGGGGTAAGGGCGCCAAGACCAGCGAAATCAACGAGGACCGCAAGGATTACCTGCGGTATCTGGAAGTGGTCCGCAAGAATGTCACCGACACCGGCGCCGCTCAGCGCAAGGCGCTGCTATGGAACAACCCGGACCCGTCCGCGCTCTGGACGCTGGCTGGTGGCCGGCGGATGTGGGAGCGGCGCCCCGGCGATAGTGACTACTGCCATGTGCGCGTCGGAACCGGTGATCAACGACTGGCCGCCCAGCTGGTGGCGCCCGAGATCGGGCCCGTCGAGGAGCTGGAACCCGTCGCATCCGTCGCGCTGCGGCGATTCGTACGCACCCACTCGCTGGTCCCGGAGCTGCCGATCGCGTTGAACCTGAGGGGTTTTGCCGCTGTCACCATCGACGGATCCCCAGAGGTTGCACGAGGCATGCTGCGTGCCATGATCTGTCAGCTCGCGATGTTCCACGGACCCGACCAATTCCTGGTCGCGGCGGTGGTCAACCGGCATGCGGCACCGCACTGGGACTGGCTCAAATGGCTTCCGCACTCTCAGCATCCGAGCGCCTTCGACGGGGTCGGAACATCCCGATTGGTTTACCACTCGCTGGGCGAGGTCGAGGAGTCGCTGGCCTCGCTGATCACCGAGCGTGAACGGTTCTCCCGCACCGCGCAGCCCTCGCCCGACAGGCCGCAGATCCTCATTGTCGTCGACAGCGGCACCCTGATCGGTTCCGAACGTCTCATCGTGGACCATGGCATCGATTCGGTGACCCTCGTCGAGATCGGTACCAGGGTGGATCCCTTGGCCGCCCGTCGCGGCATGCAGTTGGAGTTGACCGAACGTGGCCTCGGCGCCAAGGGCAATGTCGGGTCCGAGGTCTTTGCGCATCCCGATCACCTCACCATCACCGAGGCGATGGCGTGTGCGCGGCGGCTGGCGCCCTACCGAGTTCTGACCGGCAGCGGTGATGAGGTTCAGATCCAGACCGAGGTCAGTACGCGCTGGTCCGACATCGTGGGAATCGGCGACCCGGGGCTGCTCAACCCGGAGGTGGTGTGGCGCAATCGAGTTGGCCGCGACAGGCTGCGGGTGCCGATCGGCATCGCGGTGGACGGCACTCCGATGGAACTGGATATCAAGGAAGCCGCGGAGAACGGCATGGGCCCGCACGGGCTCTGCATCGGTGCGACCGGTTCGGGCAAATCGGAGTTCCTGCGCACCTTGACGCTCGGCATGATCGCCACCCATTCGCCGGATGCGCTCAACCTGGTGCTCGTCGACTTCAAGGGTGGTGCGACGTTCCTCGGACTGGACCGTGCGCAGCATGTCGCGGCCATCATCACCAACCTCGCCGAAGAGGCAAACCTGGTGTCCCGCATGAAGGACGCGCTGGCCGGCGAGATGAACCGGCGTCAGGAGCTGCTGCGCGCGGCGGGCAATTTTGCGAATGTCACCGAGTATGAGCGCGCCCGCGCCGCCGGTGCGTCCCTCTCCCCACTGCCGGCACTCTTCATCATCGTCGACGAGTTTTCCGAACTGCTGAGCCAGCATCCGGATTTCGCGGAGCTGTTCGTGGCGATCGGCCGTCTGGGCCGATCGCTGCACGTCCACCTGTTGCTGGCGTCGCAGCGTCTGGACGAGGGGCGCCTGCGTGGACTCGAGTCACACCTGTCGTACCGACTCTGTTTGAAGACCTTCTCCGCCAACGAATCCCGTGCTGCCATCGGTGTGCCGGATGCCTATCATCTGCCGAATACCCCGGGGTCTTGCTACCTCAAGGACGACTCGGGGGAGTTGACACGATTCCAGACTTCGTACGTGTCCGGGCCGTATGTGCCTTACGGGCCGGCACGCCGCACCGTCTCGTCCGGGGGCGGGGGTGCGGCGCCGCGGCTGTTCACCGCGGCACCGGTGGCACTACAGATGCGACCCGCCGAGGTGGTGGAGGACGATTCGCCGGCAGTGTCCGAGGCCACCGGTCGCTCGGTTATCGACACGATCCTCGATCGTGTTGAGGGGCACGGTAATCCGGCGCATGAGGTGTGGTTGCCGCCTTTGGACGATTCGCCCACGCTCGGTGATCTGATTCCTCGTCACGGCCGCGCCGGCTTCGACGCGGTCGGCAGTTTGACGGTCCCGATCGGAATCGTGGACCGGCCCTACGAGCAGCGACGCGATCCGTACATCGTCGATTTGTCCGCTGCCGCGGGCAATGTCGCCATCGTGGGAGCGCCGCAGTCGGGCAAGTCGATGGCCGTGCGCACCTTGGTGACTTCGCTTGCGGTGACGCACAGTCCGGCGCAGGTGCAGTTCTACTGCCTGGACTTCGGTGGTGGCACGCTCACCTCCCTGGCTCAACTACCGCATGTCGGCTCGGTGGCCAGCCGATTGGAATCGGATCTGATCCGGCGCACATTCGCCGAAATGCTCACAATCGTCCGGTCTCGCGAAAATGCCTTCCGGGCCTACGGTATCGACTCGATGGCCGAATACCGGCGGCGTAAGGGTGCCGGCGACCCCCAGCTTGCCAACGATCCGTTCGGCGACGTGTTCTTCATCATCGACGGCTGGTCTACCGTCCGTCAGGAATTCGAGGCCCTCGAGCCGCAGGTCACCGCGTTGGCGGCGCAGGGGCTCGGTTTCGGCGTGCACACCGTGGTCACGGCGTCACGCTGGGCGGAGATCCGGCCTGCGCTGAAGGACCAGATCGGCACGCGCGTCGAGCTTCGCCTCGGTGACCCGCTGGACTCTGACTTCGATCGCAAGCTGGCTCAGCTTGTTCCGGATGGGCGTCCCGGCCGCGGTATCACCCGCGACCGGCGGCACATGCTCATCGGACTGCCGCGTGTGGACAGCATCTCGTCGAATCAGGACCTGGGTGAGGCCATCGCGGCGGCCGCCGCGAGCATGCGGCAGCGCAGCTCGGTGGAGGCGCCCCAGGTGCGCATGCTGCCGCACAAGATCGATTACGCCGCACTGGTTCCGCAGGCGCCGCAGAACGATCAGCCGAACTTGCGCATTCTCGTGGGAATCAACGAGTCCGAGCTGGCTCCGACTTTCCTGGAATTCGGCGAGCAGCCGCACATGATGATTTTCGGCGACAGCGAGTGCGGCAAGACCGCGCTCCTGCGCACCATGTGCCGCGAGATTGTCCGCACCACCACCCCGCAGCAGGCGCAGCTGTTCATCGTGGACTATCGCCGTACCTTGCTCGGTGTAGTCGAGACCGAACACCTTGCCAAGTACGCGATGTCGAGCAACACGCTGGTTGACGAGGTGCCGGCGCTGATCGAACTGCTCAAGTCACGGATGCCGGGACCCGATGTCACACAACAGGAGTTACGCGACAGGTCCTGGTGGTCCGGCCCAGAGATCTACATCTTGGTCGACGATTACGACCTGGTGGCCCTGGCGAGTGGGAACCCGCTGTTGCCGCTGGCCGAGTACCTGCCGCACTCCAAGGACATTGGCCTACACGTCGTTATCGCGCGGCGTACCAGCGGCGCCTCGCGGGCGATGTTCGAGCCGATGATGGCGCGCATGAAGGACCTCTCCTGCATCGGTCTGCAGATGAGCGGCAATAAGGACGAGGGCGTGCTGCTCGGCACGGTTCGGCCGAGCGAGCAACCGCCGGGCCGGGGAACTCTGGTCATGCGCTCGGGTGGTCAACAACTGATCCAGGTCGCTTGGAGTGAACCACAGTGATTCTCGATCGCGACCCGCAGACAGGGGCGCGGGTGGCGATCGAAGTGACCGAAACCGCCGTTCGGGCGCGTACCGACGATGGGATTCAGGAGGCCGGGCGCGCCGATGTCCGGTCTGCGGTCGCCGCACTCGATGACGACATGGCGCTGCTGCCGGGGCGGGTGGTCCCGTCTCGCGCCCTGTGGGCGGCGTTGTTCGAGTCGCTGCTCACCGACCGGAATGCGCCGGTTCGTCTCGACTCGTTGGTGCTGATTCATCCGACCACATGGGGTCCGGCGCGGCGCACCCTGCTCTCGAGCGCCGCGCGGATGATGGCTGCGACGTTGACGGTGCGGTCGCGGGCCTTTGCACTCGCCGAGCGCGGGGTGCGCGCGGATTTGTCCGGTCGCTCCTTGGTGGTGGTGGAGGTATCGCCGAAAGAGGTGGCCGTCGCCGTCGTGGGGCCGGGGTCCGACGGTGAACCCGCTGCGACGGTTCGCCACCTTGAGGATCGGTCCTGGGAGACCAGGAGTGCGGCGGACGTGGCGCGCGCCGTTGGGTGTGCTGTTGAGCGGGTAGTCCGCGATGAACGTCCAGGAGTGGCGGCGATTCTCGTCGACTCTGCCGACAAAGATATGGGCGAGGCGATTGTCGATGCGATCGACCGGATCGGTCTGACGCCCGGGGTTTCGCAGGTCGCCGTCGATTCGGTGTTTCGCGAGATGGGGCAGGCGGCCCGCACCTCCGCCTTTCTCGACCAAGGCGTCGTCGAGCCGGTGGCAACCAGGCCGGTGTCCGCATGGACGCCGGGGGCGCCCGCCCGATCGACACCGCGGCTTCCTCGGTGGTGGCCTGCTGCCGCGATCGGCTTGGCGGCGGCGATCGTCGTCACCGGTGTCGTGTTGACCGTGGCGTCTACCCGGTCAAGGCAGCCGGCACCGGCGATCGCGACCTCGCTGCTGGTGGAGGGAAGGGTGCAACTCATCGTGCCCGCCGAATGGGCGGTGCGGCGCATACCTGCCGGTGGAGCCGGGTCAGCTCGGGTTGAGGTGATCTCGCCGGCGGATCCCGAGGCGGTGGTGCACGTGACCCAGGTGAGGGTTAAGTCGGCAGAGACGCTGGCGGCGACGGCCGAGACGTTGCGCGCCGCCATGGAGAAGGAGCCTCAAGGAGCATTCACCGATTTCCGGGCCGATGACCGAAAGATGGACCGGCCTGCGGTTACTTACACCGAGGTGCGCGAGGGCCATGACATCGCCTGGACGGTCCTTTTGGACGGCGATCTGCGAATAGGAGTTGGCTGCCAGTTCAAAAAAGATAGCTATGCAGATGTTCGTCAGGCTTGTGAACTAGCAATTCGCACAGCGTATGCGGTAAAGTCGGGTAGCTAGAAAGATTGCTGAAAAAAACTTTAAAAAAGATGGAACCGATCTGGCGGTAGGGCCATCGTATCTAGTTGTAAGGACAAAACCGGCCAGAAACCGGACGTCACACCCGTGACTGGCCGGGCCTGGGGACAAGGGAGGAACTGAAGTGGCTGTTTTTCAGAATGACCTGGCGTTGCTCGATTCCACTGCCAAGAAGATCGACGGCAAGTACCAGGAGTTCACGGCGATGCAGTCCCAGCTGCGGGACCGCGTAGCGGTGGGCACCAGCACCTGGCAGGGGCAGGCGCGGCACGCATTCGACGAGGCGATGGCTCGCTTCGACCAGGAGATGGGCGACATCCAGAAGGTGCTCATCGGTATTCACGACACCATGGAGTCGAACAAGCGTCGCATCCAGGAGATGGACGAGAGCCAGACCTTCTAAGCGTCTCGTACTAGTCATCTAAGACATCACATAGCAAAGGGGATTGACCAACTATGAGCCAGATTACTTACAACCACGGCGAGATTGACGCGCTGGTTGCTGATGTCAAGGGCATCATCAACAAGTTCCAGGCCGGCCTCGAGGAGCTGCAGCACGACATCCAGCCCCTGGTGCAGCAGGCCGAAGGCCAGGAAGCCACTGCGTACCAGGAGTACCAGAAGGCTTGGCACCAGTCCGCCGAGGACCTGAACCAGATCCTGACCCAGCTCAACGCCAAGGTTGACCAGGGCAACCAGGACGCACAGCACACCGACCAGAGCGCTGCCGGCGCCTGGCACCACTGACCCTTCCGGTCAATCTGTAGACCCTGCGGGGCCTTGGTGGAGGAGAGCCGCCAAGGCCCCGCGGTTTATTTTGGGGTGGCTGACGGTGTGACGATGTCGCTGCGCTCGACCGCGTTTTGACCTGCGGTGACGTGGCCCGGTAAGCTTCTCCGCTGGCGTGCGGTACGTCATGCACACGAGGCTCGGGTCACCACTGGTCGCCGAGATCAACCTCCACCGCGCACCACGACCAGCGCCCCGAACGGCTGAAACCGTCCGGGGATCCACCCGAGTAGACAAGGAAAGACTGTGCCTACCTACACCCCGAAGGCGGGTGACGTCACCAGGACTTGGTACGTCATCGACGCCACGGATGTGGTGCTCGGCCGTCTTGCCGTTCAGGCAGCAAATCTGCTGCGCGGCAAGCACAAGCCGACCTTCGCACCGCACGTCGATGGTGGCGATTTCGTCATCATCATCAATGCAGAGAAGATCGCCCTCAGCGGCAACAAGCTCACCAACAAGTTCGCTTACCGTCACTCGGGTTTCCCGGGCGGTCTGAGCAAGCGCAGCATCGGTGAGCAGCTGGAGAAGTTCCCCACCCGCACGGTGGAGAAGGCGATCGTGGGCATGCTGCCCAAGAACAAGCTCGGCCGTCAGATCGAGCGCAAGCTGAAGGTGTACGCCGGTGCAGAGCACCCGCACGCCGCGCAGCAGCCGATCCCGTTCGAGATTAAGCAGGTGGCTCAGTGACCGATATCGAAGAGCAGACCCCCGCAGAAGACGCTGCGAACACCGACAACGGTGACCAGGAGGTCGCCGAGGTCGTGGTCGAGGAATCCGCGGACGACACTGTCGCTGCGGCCGCTCCTCGCGGGCCCGTCGTCATCGACAAGCCCATCCAGACCGTCGGCCGCCGCAAGGAAGCCGTTGTTCGCGTCCGCCTCGTGCCCGGCACCGGCAAGTTCCACCTGGATGGCCGCAGCCTGGAGGAGTACTTCCCGAACAAGGTGCACCAGCAGCTCATCAAGGCCCCACTGGTCTCGGTGAACCGCGTGGACAGCGTGGACATTTACGCCCACCTGACCGGTGGTGGCCCCTCCGGCCAGGCCGGCGCGCTGCGTCTGGCCATCGCCCGTGCGCTCATCATCGTGGAGCCCGAGGACCGTCCGGTGCTGAAGAAGGCCGGCTTCCTGACGCGCGACCCGCGTGCGATCGAGCGTAAGAAGTACGGTCTCAAGAAGGCCCGTAAGGCGCCTCAGTACTCGAAGCGCTGATCGATACTGTTCGTCCGCGTATTGCGCCGGCACACACCTGTGTGTCGGCGCAATCGCGTTATTGGGCCCAGTTGGGTGTGAGAGGTTAAGCGCATGGGTTTGTTTGGCACTGACGGCGTACGGGGTGTCGCGAATGCCGATCTGACGGCAGAGCTCGCGATGGCCCTCGGCGCCGCCGCCGCCCGGTCCCTCGGGCGCGCGCACGCCGTGGCCGTGGTGGGCCGCGATCCGCGTGCCAGCGGCGAGATGCTCGAGGCCGCTGTTGTCGCGGGTATCGCGGCCGAAGGTGTCGACGTGCTTCGGGTCGGTGTGCTGCCCACCCCGGCAGTGGCCTATCTGACGGGCGCATACGGCGCGGCCTTCGGTGTCATGATCTCGGCTTCGCATAACCCCATGCCGGACAATGGGATCAAGATTTTTGGCGCCGGCGGCCACAAACTCGATGACGGTGCCGAGGCGGCCATCGAGGCGCAGCTCGAGGCGCTTTCGATCCGTCCGACCGGCGGGGGAATCGGCCGGGTGCGCGACGCTGTGGACGCCCTCGATCGGTACCTGCATCACGTTGAGAATGCCGGCACTCATCCGCTGAGCGGGGTGACCGTCGTGGTCGATTGCGCACACGGTGCGGCCTCCGATGCCGCACCGCTGGCCTACCGGGCGGCGGGCGCCCACGTGGTCGATATCAACGCCGACCCCGACGGGCTCAACATCAACGACGGCTGTGGGTCAACCCATCTCGGTCCACTGCAGGAGGCGGTCCGCGCCCACGGTGCGCATCTCGGGCTCGCCCACGACGGTGATGCGGATCGATGCCTGGCCGTGGACGCTGACGGGAACGTCATCGACGGTGACGCCATCATGGTCGTGCTGGCCGCGGCGATGGCCGAGGCCGGCGAGCTGACCGCGAACACGCTGGTCACCACGGTGATGAGCAATCAGGGCTTGCACATCGCCATGCGCGCAGCGGGTATCGACGTGAAGGTGACCGGAGTCGGCGACCGGTATGTGCTGGAGGAGCTGCGTGCGGGCCAATTCGCCCTGGGCGGCGAACAATCCGGTCACATCGTGCTGCCCTCCCTGGCCACCACCGGCGACGGCATCGTCACTGGCCTGCGTCTCATGTCGCGCATGGCGCAGACGGGCAAGTCGTTGGCCGAGCTGGCCTCTGCCATGCGCAGCCTGCCGCAGACGCTCATCAATGTGCCCGTGTCGAACAAGCACACCGTGGCGCAGGCGCCCGAGGTGCTGGCCGCTGTCGCCGCGGTGGAGTCAGAGTTGGCCGGTAATGGCCGAATCTTGTTGCGGCCCTCCGGAACCGAACAGCTTGTTCGTGTCATGGTCGAAGCTGATGAGCAATCAACCGCCCAGCGCCTCGCCGAGCGGGTGGCCCAAGTGGTGGGTGCGGTCTAACTCCGTGCCAGGGTGCGGGTGTACAGGGCCGTGCCGGCCGCGTCACACAGTGTGACCGTCAGGTCGCCGCTGCCGCCGTCGATGTCGATCTGTCCGAAGTGTTGATAGCCGTCCAGTGGTGACTGCTTGCCGGGCGGTGCCGCATGGACGAAATCGGCACGGGGACCGAAGGTTCCGTCAAGAGGCGACTCTTTACCGGCGCCCGCGTTCAGCGGACCCGACACGAACTCCCAGAACGGGTCGAAGTCGGTGAAGGCGGCGCGGGCGGGTGAGTATTCGTGTGCCGCGGTGTAGTGCACGTCGGCCGTCAGCCATACCACGTTGCGCACCTTTCGTGCCTTGAGCTGCGAGAGAATATGTGCCAGTTCGGTTTCCCGTCCGAGAGGTAAGCCGTTGTCGCCGTTGGCGACGGCCTCGAAGTCCGTTGTTCCGTCCGGGACCACCAGTGCCAGGGGCAGGTCATTGGCCACGACCTTCCACACGGCCGTGGATGAGGCCATCTCGTTGATGAGCCATCCGGCCTGGCGGGCACCCAGAATGGTGCCGTGTTGCTGACGGTTGGGGGAGTTGGGATCCTTGTAGCTCCGCATGTCGAGCAGGAACACGTCCAGTAGTGGGCCGTACGAGACTCTTTGGTACACACGGCCGTCCACGGCCTCGCGGGCTTCCAGCGGTTGCCATTCGTGGAATGCCCGATGTCCGTGCCGCGCGAGTATGTCGACCCGCTTTTCGGTGTACTTGTCGTTGTCGAGCACCTCGCCGGGGTACCAGTTGTTGATCACCTCGTGGTCATCCCACTGCACAAGCTGAGGCACGTGGGCATTGAAGTACTGGTAGTTGGCATCGGTGAGGTTATAGGCGTGTTGTCCGCGATACTGGTCAAGGGTCTGCGCGACAGCGCTTTTCGCCTCGGATATCTCGTTGCGCCAGATCCGTCCGTCGGGCAGGGGCAGGGTCTCGGGAATTGGGACATCCGCGTACACCGTGTCGCCACTGTGGATGAAGAAGTGGGGATTTCGCTCGGCCATGGTGCGGAAGACCGTCATTCCGCCGATGTCGGGATTGATGCCGAACCCCTGCCCCGCCACGTCGCCGGACCAGATCAGTCGGACGTCGCGGGCCGTCGCCGGCGCGGTTCGGAAGACGCCGGTGGCAGGCTCGCTGAGCGCCCCGTCCGCGTCGAGCGTCACCCGGTAGTGCACCTCCGAATCCGCGGGCAGGCCGGTGAGGCGGATTCGGCCGGTACCGTCCGCGTCCGGAGTAAGTAACGGGCCGGTGAAGCGTCTTGTGTCCGAAAAACTTTCGGTGGCAGCGGTTTCGACGATCAGGGCGGCGGGTCGATCCGAGCGGGCCCAGATCACCGCGCCGTCGGTACGCGGGAATCCGCTCGCGACTCCGTGGGTCAACCGCGGGCGCGTTGTCACGAGCGCCGGCCCACATGCGGCCACCGGCACCGCCGCGAGCCCGAGCAGAGCGGCCCGCAGCACTGTGCGGCGCGGAAAAGCTGTCATCCCACCACCTTTAGGGCAGCAGGCGAACACACGTCGAACGCAGAGCGAACGGCGCGCGAATCAGAGCAGTTCGCGTAATGCCTCGACATGCTTGATGCGGCCAGCGGCGTCGGCGGCGAGCGGGGCCACGTTGAGGGTCGTCACGCCGGCCTCCTTGAAGGCCGCGACGCGTTCGGCGACAAAGCTCTTGGGTCCGATGAGGGAGATGTTCTTCACCAGCTCGTCGGGTACCGCATCGGTAGCCTCGGCCTTCTTGCCGGACAGGTACAGCTCCTGGATGGTGTCCGCTTCCTTGCCGAACCCGTAGGCAGTGGCCAGGTTGTGGTAGAAGTTCTTGCCCTTGGCGCCCATACCGCCGATGTACAGCGCGAGGCTCGGCTTGACGAATCCGTACAGTGCCTCGACGTCGTCGCCAATCGCCAGTGCGGGCCCTGCGTAGACCTCGAGGTCGCCCAGTGCCGGGTCGCGCTTGGCCTTACCCTCGGCCAGGGCCGCGCCCCACACGTCATTGGCCTTCTCGGGCAGGAAGAAGATGGGCTGCCAGCCTTCGGCGATCTCGGCGGTGAGCGCGACGTTCTTGGGGCCGAGCGCCGCGATCAGTACCGGGATGCGGTCGCGCACCGGGTGGTTGATCAGCTTCAGGGCCTTGCCGAGACCGGTGCCCTGCTCCGGGGGGAGCGGCACGGTGAAGTACTTGCCCTCGAACTCGAGGCGCTCGCGGCGCCACACCTTGCGACAGATCTCGACGGTCTCGCGGGTGCGGCCCAGCGGTGCGTCGTACTTGACGCCGTGGAACCCCTCGATCACCTGGGGGCCCGAGGCGCCGATGCCGAGGACGAACCGGCCGCCCGAAACGTAGTCCAGGCCGGCCGCGGTCATGGCCAACAGAGTGGGGGTGCGGGTGTACAGCTGGAAGATGCCCGACGCGAGCTTTACGGTGGAGGTCTTGGCGGCGAGGTATCCGAGCTGGCTTGCGGCGTCATACGAGTAAGCCTCGGCGACGAACGCGATATCCAGACCGATTTTCTCCAGCTCAGCGAGTTCGTCGACCACTTCGGTGAATCCGCCGGCGTAGCTCAGCGTGGTTCCAATGCGCATGCGGCGACCCTACCCGACCAAGTAGTTGAACGGGAAGGTGCTGTGATCCATGGATCGGGAAAAAAGATGGAACCGGAATCGGTACCTACCCGTCGTAGTCAATATGGGAAAAACCAGGATCGACGTCGCTGGTGTCCAGGGGGTCGCCGGTGAGTTCGACAACATAGCCGGTGAGCTGCAAAAAGCAATTGAGCAGCTGAGGGGATTGTCTTTCGGTGGGGCATCTGCCGGTCGGTGGCACACCGCCAAGGGCGATGACGTCAGAAGCGGATTACGCGAAGTGGTGACCCATCTCGAGGACTGGCATCGCGCCAACACCGCAATCGCCGAACAACTCCGTGCGACCGCGCAGCGATATGCCGAACGGGAGAGTAAGACAGCGGCGAAGGTGACAGGCGTCTATGGCTAACAGGTGGGATATCGAGGCGCTGCGTGGTGAGGGGCTGCAGGCCATCGCCAACTCGCAGAACTATGTCACCGCCGCGATCCGCGGCAATGGCAAGTCGCCCGTCACGATCACCAATCCGGACCTGACAGCCAATGAGCGCCAGTTGTTCGACTGGTACGACATGGATGCCGGCATGGACTTGAACACGTTGGGCGGGGACCTGGAACTGTTCAAGAACGCGACAGCCACCATGAAGGCGGCAGCGGAACGCCAGCACGGACAGCTGCAACGGCTGATCGGCTTGTGGGAGGGCAAGGGCTCCGAATCCGCGAATGACTTTCTGAAGACCCACAATTCGACGGCCGATGCGGTTACCGATGAATTCGGAAAGGTGTCGACGGGTCTGGACAGTCTGCGAAACGCCCTGTGGAACATCGTTGATCTGAAGAAGCAGGCGTCGACCATGGTCGACGGACTGGTAACGGACAGGACGCATTTCGACAGTGCGGTAGCGACCTATAAAACCGGTATGGGCGACAAGTCCCAGGCAGACGAGACCAACGCGACGATGATCGGCCCCCACGTCAAGAACAACATCGAGGGTCAGCTGCTGCCGGCCTTCAAGAAGGCGTGGTCCGCCGGTGGCGGGGCCTACGACACGTTGATCAACGGGCTGAAACAGGAGCTTCCACCCGACTTCAAGTTGCCACCCGGTGTGTTCGGCCCGGACTACGACACCACCGATGAACCCGCCAAGACGCCCAAAGGTAAAGGCAAGCAAGACGACAAGGACGGCGGCGAAACCTCCGGCGAGAGCGGCGAGAGCGGCAACTCCGGGGTGAACAGCGGCGCTGGCGGCGGTACCGCGAGCGGCGGGATGCAGGGCACGGCCACGCCGGCGTCCGCGACGGGTAACGCGGGCGGTCAGCTGTCCGGCGCCGGGCAACAGCAGGGTGCCGGGCAGGGGCAGCAAGGCATGGATCCGAGCCAGATGCTCAGCGGCATGACCGGCGCCCTGACGGGTGCGCTCAGCTCGATCGGTCAGGCGGCAAGCGGAATCGTCAGTGCGATCACCGAAGGCATCTCCAGCATTCCGTTCGACCAAATGGGGCAGGGCCTCGGCGACGACCAGTTCGACGGCAGAGCCGACGAGGCCGCCGACAAGAAGGACGAGGCGGCCGCCGATGGCAAGAAGGATCCGGACGCCAAGATGGCGGCGGCCAAAGACGCTGCCATCGAAGAAGCGCGCGCCGACTCCGGTGCCACCTTCGCTACGGATGGCAAGCCGGCACCGGGCATCCAGCTGGCGGGTGCCGGTGGGCTAGAGGCCACGCCGACCGCCGCTCCGGGCCAGACCACGCCGGGCGCGCCGCTCGGAGCGACCCCGACAGGCACGATTCCGCCCGCCGCGGGAGGCCTGTCGGCGGCACAGCCCGCAGGTTCGTCGGCTTCGTTGACGCCGCATCCGGTCCAGGCGCAGCCGCCCACTGTGCCCCAACATCCCGAACCGCAATCCGCCGCGGCCCGGCAGCCATCCCCGTTGCCGTCGGTAGGACCCACCGATGCATCGGCACAGCCCCAGGAGGCGAAGACCGAGGCGGGGGAGACCCCATGTGAGATCGCCGCTGACGAACTGCCCAAGGCCGGGCGATGATCGATATCACCGAAGCGTTGGCAGGCATCGTCGCGGATTTCGAGAGCACCCTCGATCAGCTCCGCGACGAGGCGGAGGCGGCGCGTGGGGAAGCAGTGCTCGGGGAATCGGAACTGGCGAAGACGGCGAAGCCGGTCGACGAATTTCGCATGCCGTCACAGACCTACATGAGCGAAGCGGATTTCGATGAGGACGATGTCTACCGCTGGCAGCGGTGGCGGCGCTGACTACTTCAGCAGCGATTGCACGCGGTCGAGCTCGCTGATCTCTCGTCCGTCGGCCGCCGGCAGCGAGGTGTTCGGCAGTTCGGCCGCCGCGTCCGCGAAATCCCGGTAGCGCTTGTCGCCGACCAGCTGGGACAGCAGGTAGCCGGTCAACAGCGCCCTGGTGTTGCGCTGGGTGGTTCGGCTGGCCCCGCCCAGGCCGACGAATCTGCGGAGCCAACTGTGCTCGGGCAGCCCCCCGGCCTTGGCCTTGGCGATGTACCGCAGCTCGGCGCCCGGCCAGGCCTGCGCGAGGGCCACGGCATTGGACCGGAGTGAATGTGCGTCTTCGGCACTCGTCACCACCAGGCCGGGAATGGTCAAGCCGGCCGCACTGGCCTCAACCGGCGGCTGAGTCGAGCTGGGGAAAAGCGTCACCACGGCCTTGGCGCCGACCGGCCGGTTCTTCTTGTCCACCAAGGCCGGCGTGCGAGTCGCCGCAAAAACCGCCGCGGAGGCACCCAGACCGTGGCCGACGAGCGCCAGCTTGCTGGGATGCACACTGATCTTGCCGTCGCCGAGGCGCACCCGAGTCACAATCTCGAGCGTTGTGGCCAAGTCGGCGGCCAGATTCAGGTGTGACGGGACCAACCCCTTCTCGGTGTCGGGGGCGGCGGCGACAATTCCCCAGGACGCGAGATGTTCCAGGGTCGCCCGGTACTTGTCCGTACCGGTCAGCCAGTCGTGCCCAAACGCCACGGCAGGCAGGTTGAAGCCCGCTTCCGGTGTGTAGACCACGCCGGTCACTCCCGCGAAGGCCAGGTCGCCGCGCAGCACTTTGTGCGGACCACGGCGGGTCAGGGCTTTGAATAGCGTGCGGGTACTCGCCATGGCATGACCGTAGCTGATACCGGCGCCCGTGGACCTCAGCGGGAACTGAACTACCCTGGTGGGCTATGTGCGGAATTGTCGGGTACGTCGGCCACCGGGACGCCCTCAGTGTCGTCCTTGAGGCGCTGAGGCGGCTCGAATACCGCGGCTACGACTCTGCCGGGGTGGCGCTGGCCGATGGCCACGGCGGGCTGCTGGTGCAGCGCAAGGCGGGCCGACTGGCGAATCTGGAATCTGCGATCGCCGAGTCCGGGGAATCTTTCGCCGCCACGACCGGGATGGGACATACCCGCTGGGCCACTCACGGCGCGCCCACCGACCGCAACGCCCACCCGCATCAGGATGCCACCGGCAAGGTCGCGGTGGTCCATAACGGGATCATCGAGAACTTCGCGGTACTGCGCGCCGAGCTGGAGTCGGCCGGTGTCGAATTCGCCAGTGACACGGACTCCGAGGTGGCCGTGCATCTGGTGTCGCGCCAGTTCGAATCCGGCGACACCGCCGGTGACTTCGTCGCCTCGGTGCAGTCCGTCGTGCGTCGGCTGGAGGGGCATTTCACTCTCGTCTTCTCTCACGCGGACGACCCGGGCACCATCGTGGCCGCGCGCCGGTCTACGCCGCTGGTTGTCGGCATCGGTGACGGCGAGATGTTCCTCGGGTCCGACGTCGCGGCGTTCATCGAATACACCAGGGATGCTGTCGAATTGGGGCAGGATCAGGTCGTCGTCATCACCGCGGACGGATACCGCATCACCGATTTCGAGGGCAATGACGACACCGGGAACGCCCGGGTGTTCACCATCGATTGGGATCTGTCGGCCGCGGAAAAGGGCGGTTACGAGTACTTCATGCTCAAGGAGATCGCCGAACAGCCGGCGGCGGTTTCCGACACCTTGCTGGGTCACTTCGATCTCGACCGGATAGTGCTCGACGAGCAGCGGCTCTCCGATCAGGAGCTGCGCGATATCGACAAGGTATTCGTGGTGGCCTGTGGCACCGCGTTCCATTCCGGGCTGCTGGCCAAGTACGCCATTGAGCACTGGACGCGGCTGCCCGTGGAGATCGAACTCGCCAGTGAATTCCGGTACCGTGACCCGGTTTTGGATCGCAGCACGCTGGTGGTGGCCATCTCCCAGTCGGGTGAGACCGCCGACACGTTGGAAGCGGTGCGACACGCCAAGGAACAGAAGGCCAAGGTGCTGGCGGTCTGCAACACCAATGGCTCGCAGATTCCCCGCGAGTGCGATGCGGTGTTGTACACCAGGGCCGGGCCGGAGATCGGTGTCGCCGCCACGAAGACCTTCCTGGCCCAGGTGACCGCCAATTACATTGTGGGCCTTGCCCTGGCCCAGGCTCGGGGGACCAAGTACCCCGATGAGGTGGCGCGTGAGTACCACGAGCTGGAGGCCATGCCGGAGCTGATCGAGCGCGTCATCTCCCAGATGGATCCGGTCGCCGACCTTGCCCGGCAGTACGCGCAGTCCTCCAGCATCCTGTTCTTGGGACGCCATGTCGGTTACCCGGTGGCGCTCGAAGGCGCGCTCAAGCTCAAGGAACTGGCCTATATGCACGCCGAGGGCTTCGCGGCCGGCGAGCTCAAGCACGGCCCCATCGCGCTGATCGAGGAGGGATTGCCGGTCATTGTGGTGATGCCCTCCCCCAAGGGTATGGGTCTGCTGCACTCCAAGCTGCTCAGCAATATCCGCGAGATCCAGGCCCGCGGGGCACGCACGATCGTCATCGCCGAAGAGGGCGACGAGACGATTCGGCCCTACGCGGACCACCTCATCGAGATCCCCGCGGTATCGACGCTGTACCAACCGCTGCTGTCCACGATTCCCATGCAGGTCTTCGCCGCTGCCGTGGCGCAGGCCCGTGGTTATGACGTGGATAAGCCGCGGAACTTGGCCAAGTCGGTAACCGTCGAATAAGCGGCAGCCGTAGGCCGAGTGCATGAGCCCTGTCGCGGTACCCGAGCATCGTGTCGGAAAGCATTGGGCTGTGCAGAAGTTGGGGCATTTCGTCGATGCGTCCGGGTATGCGCGATTCGTGGCAGCCTATCGGGCGGGTATGGCGCGGTTGCCGCAGATCGCCCGGAGTTTTGATGTCCCCACCCGGCTGGGCTCCGTGCGGGCCTACCGGTTCGGCGCGTGCGGCGGTGTTCCGCTGTTGCTGTTGACCGGGCGAGGTGGATCAACGCCGCTGTGGCGCGCCAACCTCACGTCCCTGCTGTCGCGGCGTAGCGTCTACTGCATCGACCTTCTCGGGGAGCCCGGAATGAGCGTGCAGGACAAGCCGATTACCGGTCCGCAGGATCACGCCGACTGGCTAGAGGACGTGATGGCCGGGCTGAACCTGGGCGCGGTGCATGTGGTGGGGCTGTCCATTGGCGGCTGGGCCGCGGTGAATCACGCGATTCGATACCCGTGCCGGGTGCGATCACTGGTCTTGCTCGATCCGGCGCTGACGTTCGCGCCCCTCACCTGGAAGATGGTGCTCGTCTCGTTGGGCTCGGTGATTCCGGGCACGCCGCAGGCGATCCGAAATCGGCTACTGAGTTGGTCGGCCGGCGGCGCACAGGTCGATGAGTCCCTCCCGGAAGCAGCGTTGATCTCGGCGGCGGCACGGGATTTCCGGATCTGCCTGCCCTCACCAAAAGTTTTCAGCGACAAGCAACTCCGCCGGCTGTCCATGCCCGTGCTGACGGTCATCGCCGGGCGCACCATCGTGCACGACGCCCGGCGTGCCGCGCAGCGGGCGCGGAGCGCGGTGCCGGACAACAGGGTGCATGTTTGGCCTGACGCCTCGCACGCGCTCAATGGTGAGTTCTCGGGACGCATTTCTGAACTGACACACGAATTCCTGGACACGGTGGAGGCCGCCTGATGCGGAACTACTACAGCGCCCAACAGATCAGGGAGGCCGAGGCGCCGCTGCTGGCCGCACTGCCCGACGGGGCGTTGATGCGGCGTGCCGCATACGGACTGGCCGCGGTGATCGCGGATGAGTTGTCGCGGCGTGCGGGTGTAGTGGCCGGGCGGAGTGTCTGTGGTGTCGTGGGTTCCGGAGACAACGGGGGAGACGCCTTGTGGGCGTTGACCTTCCTGCGCCGGCGTGGCGTATCCGCCAGTGCGGTGCTGCTGAACCCGGAACGGGCCCACCGCGCCGGACTGGCCGCCTTCCGCAAGGCCGGCGGGAGGGTGGTGTCGGTTGTGCCTGATGACACCGACCTCGTCGTTGACGGCGTGGTGGGAATCTCCGGTACTGGCCCGCTGCGGCCCGGCGCTGCCGCCGGTATCGCCGAGAAGATCACTGCCGAGGGCATACCGGTAATCGCGGTGGACATTCCCAGCGGCGTCGACGTGCACACCGGGGCGGTCGATGGCCCGGCCTTCCGCGCGGCGGTCACGGTCACCTTCGGCGGATACAAACCCGTTCATGCCCTTGGTGATTGCGGTGATGTGAGGCTCATCGACATCGGGCTGGAGCTGCCCGAATCGGCTTTGCGGGAGTTCGACGCCTCCGACGTGGCGGCCGCCTGGCCCGTTCCCGGGCCGGCCGATGATAAGTACACCCAGGGCGTCACCGGTGTGCTGGCCGGATCGAGCACCTACCCCGGAGCGGCAGTGCTGTGTTCCGGTGCGGCCGTGGCGGCGACATCGGGGATGGTCCGCTACGCGGGAACAGCTGCTGCCGAAGTGGTTTCGCACTGGCCGGAAGTGATTGCCACGCAGACGGAGGAAGCCGCCGGCAGGGTGCAGGCGTGGGTGATCGGTCCCGGGTACGGCACCGCCGAACGTCAGACGAGAACCCTGCGGCGAGTTCTTTCGACAAGCCTGCCCGTCCTCGTCGACGCCGACGCCCTGACAATGCTGGCTGAGCATCCGGATCTGGCGGATCTGGTGGCATCGCGCCCGGCCGCCACGGTCCTGACCCCGCATGCCGGTGAATTCGCGCGGTTGGCGGGTGGGCCACCGGGACCTGATCGCGTCGATGCGGCACGGTCGCTGGCCGTCCGGCTCAAGGCCACGGTCCTACTCAAGGGCAACGTCACCGTCATCGCTCGGCCGGACGGCACCGCGTATGTGAACCGCGCGCACGGGTCATGGGCCGCGACCGCGGGTTCGGGCGACGTGCTCGCCGGTGTCATTGGGGCGCTGTTGTCCGCCGGGATCGCGGCGGACAAGGCCGCCGCGATGGGGGCCTATGTGCACGCCTGTGCCGCCGCTGCTGCCGCCGCCGACCCGGGTCCGGGTAAAGCGCCCATTTCGGCTTCTCGTCTTCTTGGACATCTGCGGTGGGCGATCGCCGAAATAGGGTGAGAATCGGTTTATGTCGAAATCCCGTGATCAGTTCCGTCTCTCGGCGCACGCCGGAAAGATCAATGCCTCCGCCTTCAGCCCCGCGTATACCGGCAGGCTGTCCACGGCACCCGTCCCGGCGCTGCGACTGCCCGACGAGCCGATGGATCCGCAGGCCGCCTATCGGTTCATTCACGACGAGCTGATGCTCGACGGCAGCTCGCGGCTGAACTTGGCGACCTTCGTCACGACGTGGATGGATCCCGAGGCCGAAAAGCTGATGGCCGAGACGTTCGACAAGAACATGATCGACAAGGACGAGTATCCGGCGACGGCCGCGATCGAGTCGCGATGTGTGGCCATGGTGGCCGACCTGTTCCATGCCGACAACTTGTCCACGGAGGATCCGTCCTCGGCGGTAGGGGTGTCGACCATCGGATCGAGTGAGGCGGTCATGCTGGCCGGGCTGGCCCTCAAGTGGCGTTGGCGCGCGAAAATCGGCGGTACCGACGGCACCGGCTGGAAGGGGCGCACACCCAACCTGGTGATGGGTTCCAACGTGCAGGTGGTCTGGGAAAAATTCTGCCGGTACTTCGACGTCGAACCGCGATACCTGCCGATGGCCAAGGGCCGGTACGTGATCACTCCCGAGCAGGTGCTTGAGGCGGTCGATGAGGACACCATCGGCGTCGTCGGGATCCTGGGCACCACGTTCACCGGAGAGCTGGAGCCGATCGCCGCGATCTGCGCGGCGCTGGACAAGCTCGCTGCTACACCCGGCAAGCCCGATGTGCCGGTACACGTCGATGCCGCCAGCGGTGGTTTCGTGGTGCCTTTCCTGCATCCCGAACTGCACTGGGACTTCCGGTTGCCGCGGGTGGTGTCGATCAATGTCAGCGGACACAAGTACGGGCTGACCTATCCCGGGATCGGCTTTGTGGTGTGGCGCGGCAAGGAGCATCTGCCCGAAGACCTGGTGTTCCGGGTCAACTACCTGGGTGGCGACATGCCGACCTTCACCCTGAACTTTTCCCGCCCGGGCAACCAGGTGGTGGGGCAGTACTACAACTTCTTGCGGCTGGGCCGGGCCGGATATGCACAGGTGATGCGCTGTCTGTCGGAGACGGCACGCTGGTTCGGCGACGAACTCGGCAAGAGTGAACATTTCGAGGTGATCACCGACGGGTCGGCGATCCCGGTGGTGTCGTTCCGGCTCAAAGGCAAGCGGCCGTACACCGAGTTCGACATCTCGCATTCGTTGCGGGCATTTGGCTGGCAGGTGCCTGCGTACACCATGCCCGATGACGTCACCGATATCGCCGTACTGCGAGTGGTTGTGCGCGAGGGCTTCTCGGGAGATCTGGCCAGAGCGCTGCGCGATGATCTCAACACCGTGCTCAAGGGACTCGACGAGCTGAAACCGAACGGACACTTCGACGAGGTGCAGCCGTTCGCTCATTAGCGTGCGGATGGGACAATGGGGCCGGTGAGCACGACTTCGACGACAACCGACGGCCTTCCGCCGAGCACCGGTGCGACGACCGCGCAAGCGGTCATCGACCTCGGCGCCATCGCGCACAACGTCAAGTTACTGCGTGAGCACGCCGGTACGGCCCGTCTCATGACTGTGGTCAAGGCCGACGGCTACGGGCACGGCGCGGTTCGGGTGGCACGAGCCGCGCTCGCTGCCGGTGCCGACGAGCTTGGCGTCACCTCCATCGCCGAGGCGCTGCAGATTCGCGCGGCCGGTCTCGACGCACCGCTGCTCGCCTGGCTGCACGCGCCGGGAGCCGACTATGCGGCCGCGCTGCATGCCGATGTCGAGGTGGCCGTGTCCTCGCTCGGACAGCTCGGTGAGCTGCTTGCGGCGGCGCGATCCACCGGGCGCCAGGCGATCACGTCCATCAAGGTGGATACCGGACTGAATCGCAATGGAGTGCCTGCCGGGTACACCCGCGATCTCTTCGAAGCGCTGGCCAAGGCGCAGGCCGAGGAGTCGATTCGGTTGCGCGGCATCATGTCCCACTTCGCGTATGCCGACCAGCCGGGCCATCCCACCATCGACATGCAGATCGGGCGGTTCAACGAGGCACTTGAGCTGGCACGCGGCTTCGGATTGCGTTATGAGCTGGCGCACCTGTCGAATTCGGCGGCCACTCTCACCCGTCCCGATGCGCGGTACGACATGGTGCGCCCCGGTATCGCGGTATACGGCATCAACCCGCTTGGAGCCGCGGAGTCGGCGACATCCAACCGCGGCCGGACTTCCTTTGATCTGATTCCGGCGATGTCGCTGACCTGCGCGGTGTCCTCGGTCAAGCCGGTGTCGGCCGGTGAGGGTGTGTCCTACGGGCACGTGTGGACCGCCCCACGCGACACCAACGCCGCACTCATCGGAATCGGCTACGCCGACGGGGTGGTGCGCGCACTGGGCAATCGATTCGAGGTGGCCATCGGCGGACGCCGCTACCCCAATATCGGCCGGGTTTGCATGGACCAGTTCGTGGTTGACCTGGGTGACAACGATGCCGGGGTGCAAGCCGGTGATGTGGCAACGCTTTTCGGGCCGGGAACAGGCGGCGAGCCGACCGCGCAGGACTGGGCGGAGCTGCTCGACACCATCGCCTACGAAGTGGTCACCGGCCCGCGGGGCAGGGTGGTGCGGACGTACCGGGATTCCAGGGCCGTTGAGTAATAAGTCGAACGCCTGGCTGGCCGGTGTCGCGGGGCTCGGTGCGGTGGTTGCGGTGGCCGGTGTCGGCACCGCGCGCTCCATCGGCAGGCGCAGATTCGACGACCCTTATCGCGGAGAGAACTTCGATCTGCTGCAGACCGACCGCGGCAGCATCGTGACGACCGACGACGGGGTGCCGCTCGCGGTTCGTGAAGTCGGTCCGTCGAACGCGCCGCTGACCGTCGTCTTCGTGCACGGATTCTGCCTGCAGATGGCGTCGTTTCATTTCCAGCGCCGCGAGCTCGCGAGCTGCTGGGGCGACAACGTCCGGATGGTCTTCTATGACCAACGGGGACACGGTCGCTCGGGTCTACCTGCTCCGGCGTCGTGCACCGTCGGGCAGCTCGGCGATGACCTCGAGTCGGTGCTGCGCGTGCTGGTGCCGCGGGGTAATGCCGTCCTCGTGGGTCACTCGATGGGCGGTATGACGGTGCTGGCGCACGCCAGGCGGCATCCTGAGCAGTACGGCCGCAGGATCGTTGGAGTCGGTCTGATCGCCAGTGCCGCCGAAGGGCTTTCACACACCGCGATCGGCGAGGGATTGCGTAATCCGGCGCTGCGCGTGCTGCGCACGGCCGTGCATTACGCGCCCGGGCCGGCCCACCATGGGCGCGGCGCGATCAAATCGCTTGTGGGCCCGGTGCTGCAAGCGGCGTCATATGGTGGCCATCGGGTCAGTCCCACGCTGGTCAAGTTCAGCGAGCGGATGATTCATCAGACGCCGGTCACCACCATCGTGGATTTTCTGCGCGCACTCGAGCAGCATGACGAGACGGCGGCGCTGCCGACCATCGCGCCCCTGCCGAGCCTGGTCATATGCGGCGACACCGACATGCTGACCCCGCACACGCAATCGGAGTCGATGGCAGCACGATTGGCAGCCAGCGGTCACAATGAGCTGATCCTGGTGCGCGAATCCGGGCATCTGGTGCAGCTTGAGCACCCCGAGATCGTCAACGATGGCATCGACCGGCTGGTCAGGCGTTCAACACCACCACTTTTCGCCGCGATCAAGCAGCGGCTGCGTGATCGGACCGGACTGTGATCGATGAATCGGGAAGCGTGGCACTGCCGACGGCTCAGGACACCTTGGAGTTCGGGAAACGGATCGGTCAAGGCCTTGCGGCGGGCGACGTCGTGGTGCTCAGCGGTCCGCTGGGAGCCGGAAAGACGGCATTGACCAAGGGCATCGCCCAGGGCATGGATGTCGAGGGCCCGGTGACCTCGCCGTCCTACGTATTGGCGCGGGTCCACGAGGCGCGGCGGCCGGGAGCTCCGGCGCTGGTGCATGTGGACGTCTACCGGCTGCTGGAACACCAAAGCGCTGATCTACTGGGCGAACTCGACTCGCTGGATCTGGACACCGATCTGGATGACTCGGTGGTTGTCGTCGAATGGGGAGAAGGCCTGGCCGAGCGGCTCTCGGAACACCATCTGGACATCCGGCTGGAGCGTGCCGCCGACTCCGATGAACGCACCGCAACCTGGCATTGGAGCCGCGAATCGTGACCCTGATACTTGCCCTGGACACAGCGACCGCCGCCATCACGGCGGGCCTGGTGCGGCGCGCGCCCGATGGATCGGTGCAGCCGCTGGCTGAACGAATCACCATGGGTGCCAAAGGGCATGCCGAGGCGCTCACGCCGAACATCGGGGTGGCATGTGCCGATGCCGGTGTCGCGGTCGGCGACCTCGGTGCGATCGTGGTGGGTTGTGGCCCGGGCCCGTTCACCGGACTGCGCGTCGGCATGGCGACCGCGGCGGCCATGGGTCTGGCGCTGGACATCCCGGTGTATCCCGTGTGCACCCTGGATGCCATCGGCCATGGCACCGCCGGGAGGGTGCTGGTCGTCACCGACGCGCGTCGGCGTGAGGTGTATTGGGCCGGCTATAGCGACGGTGTTCGTGTCAGCGGGCCTGCCGTCGACGCGCCCGCCGACGTGTCGCTGGACGGGTACACCCAGGTCGCCGGATCTCCGGACCATACAACGCTTTTCGATCTTCCGGCGGTGGATCGTCACTACCCGTCGCCGTCCCGCCTGGTGCAGGTGGCGGGGTGGGACGAGCCGCCGGGTGCGTTGACTCCGCTATATCTGCGTCGCCCCGATGCCAAAGAACCCCGCCGATGACCATCGAGCTCAAACCGCTTCGCCGGCGCGACGCCCGCCGGTGCGCCGAACTTGAGGCGGTGCTCTTCGAGGGCGACGACCCCTGGCCGGAGTCGGCCTTCCTCGCCGAGCTCGCCTCATCGCATATCTACTACCTCGCGGCCAGGGACGGACACACGCTGGTGGGATACGGCGGCATTTCCCGGCTGGGGCGTCACGCGCCCGAGTACGAGATTCACACCATCGGTGTGGATCCCGCGCACCAGAAACAGGGCCTGGGACGGCGGCTGTTGGACGCGCTGCTCGCGCACGCCGATCAGGATCCGGGACCCGTCTTTTTGGAGGTACGCACCGATAATGCGGCGGCGATTGCTCTGTACCAGGGCGCCGGGTTTGAGACCGTCGGGCTGCGCAAGCGGTACTACCCCGGCAGCGGTGCCGATGCCTTCACCATGAAGCGTCCCGCACACGGCGAGGTGAAATAGGCTGATGCTGCCATGACAGTCATCCTCGCTATCGAAAGCTCGTGTGACGAAACCGGAGTGGGTATTGCCGAACTGACCCCCGACGGGTCGGTGGTGCTGCTGGCCGACGAGGTGGCCTCCAGTGTCGAGGAACATGCGCGTTTCGGCGGGGTGGTGCCGGAGATCGCTTCCCGCGCGCACCTGGAAGCGCTGGGCGTCACCGCACGGCGCGCGCTGGACCTTGCCGGGGTGCAGCGACCCGACGTCGTCGCGGCGACCATCGGGCCCGGGCTGGCCGGCGCGCTCCTGGTCGGGGTGTCGGCCGCCAAGGGGCTGGCACTGGCCTGGGGCGTGCCGTTCTACGGCGTGAACCATCTCGGTGGACATATCGCCGCCGACGTCTACGAGAACGGGCCGCTGCCCGAATGCGTGGCCTTGCTGGTCTCGGGCGGGCACACGAGCCTGCTGCACGTACGATCGCTGGCCGAGCCCATCGAAGAGCTCGGCGCCACCGTCGATGATGCCGCCGGCGAGGCGTACGACAAGGTGGCCCGGCTGCTCGGGCTGGGCTACCCGGGTGGCAAGGTGCTCGACGAGCTTGCACAACAAGGTGATTCGTCGGCAGTACCGTTCCCGCGGGGCATGACGGGTCCACGCGATGCCCGACACAGTTTCAGCTTCTCCGGGCTCAAGACCGCGGTGGCGCGGTACCTGGAAAAACACGGTGTAGAAGCCGATTTTTCTCCGGCCGATGTGGCCGCGGGTTTCCAGGAGGCGGTGGCCGACGTACTGACCATGAAGGCCGTGCGGGCGGCGACAGACCTGGGAGTGTCGACCCTGCTGATCGCCGGCGGCGTCGCCGCCAACTCGAGGGTGCGCGCGCTGGCCGAACAGCGTTGCGCGGAGACGGGTCTGACACTTCGGGTGCCGCCGCTGCGGCTGTGCACCGACAACGGGGCGATGATCGCTTCGTTCGCGGCACATCTGGTGGCCGCGGGCGCGCAGCCATCCTCGCTGCAGGCCGCGGCCGATCCCGGGCTCCCCGTCGTGAAGGGGCAAGTGCACTGATGAGCTTCGCTGATCGGCTGGCCATCACCGATCTGTTGTACCGCTACGCCGAGCTGATGGACGCGGGGGATTTCGACGGGATCGGCGAGCTCCTGGGCCGCGGCTCCTTCGGTGGTGAGCAGGGGAGTGTCTCGGGGGCCTCCGCCATCACCAAGCTTTTCTTCACCACCACGCGCCGCTACCGGGAGACTGGAGGTACGCCCCGTACCAGGCACCTGGTGCTCAACCCCGTCGTGGAGGTCGCCGGTGACGGCACCGCGTCGGCCAGATCGACGTTTTGCGTGGTCCAGGCCACCGAGCAGCTGCCGCTGCAGCCGATCGTGGTGGGCCGATACCGTGACACCTTCGGACAGGACGGGCACGGCTGGTACTTCAGCTCGCGCCGGGTGGATGTCGAGATGGTCGGTGATGTGTCGGCCCATCTGCTGATGGATCCGGGAGCCTTGAGCGGTTAAGGCCCAACCCACCCTTGAGCACTAGCACTCTCATGTATAGAGTGCTAGATGGCGATCGGTTGACGTCGTGTCGGCACCCGCGACGACGGCGCGACACTCATCCGGCCGCCGAAGCATCTGTTGACAATCCAGGCTCATGGGCAGCAGGCCCACCGAGCCACCCTGAGAGGGAAAGGGATCATTGTGGCCGTGAACATCAAGCCACTCGAGGACAAGATCCTCGTTCAGGCCAATGAGGCCGAGACCACGACCGCTTCCGGTCTGGTTATCCCGGACACCGCCAAGGAGAAGCCGCAGGAAGGCACCGTCGTCGCAGTTGGCCCAGGCCGCTGGGATGAGGATGGCGAGAAGCGGATCCCCCTGGACGTGTCCGAGGGTGACGTGGTCATCTACAGCAAGTACGGCGGCACCGAGATCAAGTACAACGGCGAGGAGTACTTGATCCTGTCGGCCCGCGACGTGCTGGCTGTCGTTAGCAAGTAGCACCGTGTGACCGCCCCGGAAAGAACCTGCGTTGCAGGCGATTTCCGGGGCGGCGCGCGTTTTACCCATTCCTGTCCGGTGCTGATAAAGCCGACTAGAGAGAACACATGAGCAAGCTGATCGAATTCAACGAGACCGCGCGCCGCGCCCTGGAAGCCGGGGTCAACAAGCTGGCCGACGCGGTCAAGGTCACGCTCGGTCCCCGCGGACGGCACGTGGTGCTGGCCAAGGCATTCGGCGGTCCCGCCGTGACCAACGACGGTGTCACCATCGCTCGTGACATCGACCTGGAAGACCCGTTCGAGAACCTGGGCGCCCAGCTGGTCAAGTCGGTGGCGACCAAGACCAACGACGTTGCCGGTGACGGCACCACCACCGCCACCGTGCTGGCTCAGGCACTGGTCAGAGCCGGCCTGCGCAACGTGGCCGCGGGTGCCAACCCGATCGCCCTCGGTGCCGGTATCTCCCGGGCCGCCGACGCGGTGTCCGAGCGGCTGCTGACGGTCGCCGCGCCGGTTGCCGGCGAGCACGCCATTGCGCAGGTGGCCACCGTATCTTCGCGCGATCCCGAGATCGGCGAGCTGGTCGGCGAGGCCATGACCAAGGTGGGTGGCGACGGTGTCGTTAGCGTCGAGGAGTCCTCGACCATCAACACCGAGCTGGTCATCACCGACGGTGTGCAGTTCGACAAGGGCTATCTGTCGCAGTACTTCGTGACCGACTTCGACGACCAGAAGGCGGTTCTGGAGGACGCACTGGTGCTGCTGCATCGCGACAAGATCAGCTCGCTGCCCGACCTGCTTCCGCTGCTGGAACTGGTGGCCAAGGAAGGCAAGCCGCTACTGATCGTGGCCGAAGACGTGGAGGGTGAGCCACTGTCGACCCTGGTGGTCAACGCGATTCGCAAGACCCTCAAGGCCGTCGCCGTCAAGGCGCCGTTCTTCGGTGACCGCCGCAAGGCATTCCTGGAGGACCTGGCCATCGTCACCAACGCCCAGGTGGTCAACCCGGATGTGGGGCTGTCGCTGCGTGAGGTGGGTATCGAGGTGCTGGGCACCGCCCGCCGCGTCGTGGTGAGCAAGGACGAGACGGTCATCGTCGACGGTGGCGGTTCCGAGGACGCCATCAAGGCACGTGTCGCCCAGTTGAAGGCGGAGATCGAAACCACCGACTCGGACTGGGACCGCGAGAAGCTGCAGGAGCGTCTGGCCAAGCTGGCCGGCGGCGTTGCCGTGATCAAGGTGGGCGCCCCCACCGACACCGCCCTCAAGGAGCGCAAGCATCGCGTCGAGGACGCCGTCTCGGCGGCCAAGGCCGCCGTGGAAGAGGGCATTGTGGCCGGTGGCGGTAGCGCCCTGGTGCAGGCCCGTTCGGCGCTGGACGGTCTGCGTGCCGAACTGAAGGGTGACGAGGCCAAGGGTGTCGACGTGTTCGAGGCCGCGTTGTCCGCTCCGCTGTTCTGGATTGCCACCAACGCCGGCCTGGATGGTGCCGTGGTGGTGAGCAAGGTGGCCGAGCTGGACGCCGGGCACGGCTTCAACGCGGCGACGCTGGAGTACGGCGACCTGATTGCCGATGGCGTCATCGATCCGGTGAAGGTGACTCGCTCGGCCGTCATCAACGCGGCATCGGCGGCTCGCATGATCCTGACGACCGAGACCAGCATCGTGGACAAGCCTGCCGAAGAGGCCGACCACGGGCACGGCCACCACGGTCACGCCCACTAGTTTGTGCGCAACGAAAGCACCCCTGGTCCTGTAGAGGCCGGGGGTGTTCTCGTCTTGGAAGTGGGTTCAACTCCTATCGGTAGGATTGCTGGCTAACGCAGATTCGCTGCCGGGGAGGTTCTATGGGTCTGAGTGTCAATCCTGACGACGTTGACGGTTTCGCTAAGACGGTGTGGCACGTCGGCGACAAGCTGGCCGCACTGCGGATGGATTCAGTTCTGCTGCAAGGGGCCGGGGCTTGCGAAGGCACTGCCCTTATGTCGGGGCTTCGCGCGCATGCTTTTGAGCAGCAAGATCATGTCACCAACCACGCGCGGCGCCTGGATGGGTTGGTGGATGAGTTGAAACGCACTGCCGAGGAGTTCCGTCGCACTGAGTCGCGCAGTGCTTCTCGGCTCGATGACACCGGCAAGCAACTGTGAAGATCTCGCAGGTTCGCGGTTGGCACCTCAGCGATCTGACCGACACTGCCACCGGTCTGCGTAACGGGGCTGCTCAGCTTGATGAGCATGCGTTGACGGTGATCAACGGCATGGATGGCGTATCGACCAACTGGGAGGGCGAAGCCCGAGACGCCTACGCGGTCAAGGTCAAAGACCACGGGGAAGAGTTCTTTCAGCGCAAGCAGCGGTGGAATAATGCTGCTGCCGTTCTCGATAAGGGTGCCCAGCAGATGGGACTACTGCGCGATGAACTTCTCAAACGCGTAGACGACCCTGCGGTGCAACAGATGTTCAACATCACGGACGATGGTGGCGTCACCCTGAAGCCTGAGTATCAGGCGACTCTTAAGTCTCCGAAAGACGTTGAGGCAGCCCAAACGCGACGCGCGGAATTCGAACATGCGTTGCGGGCGTTACTGGCAACCGCTGACGTAGCAGGACAGCAGTACGACTGGCAGGCGACGAACGCGCTTCGAGGCGAAAAGGATTCAGATCGTCCATTCGCGCCGCAGATACCCGATCACCCGACACCACCAACGTTCTCGAAAGACAATGCCAATAAAGATGGTTCGGGACCGGATCAGTACGGAATCGACAAGCCAGGCTTTTTGGACAAAGCCGGATTGCAGGCCACGCGAGCGTGGGCGGAGGGACTGGTCGGTAGCACTCGCGCGGCCGGGCAACAGTACGCGCCGGACTTGCTTCAACATTTTCTTGATGGTTCGGGCAAGCCTGCGACGGTGCCGGTCGACAATATGCTTCATGACATGTCGTGGTTCAAGCAAGACTCGACGGCTATGGCAAAAGCTAATTTGGACGCGGCAATGCGGTCGATGCCGCCAGGTTACGAGGGTCCGGTGGCCTTTCAAAGCGGATACGGTTCGGTAGATGGCGACCCCGCGCGGCCGAAAGCAGCGAGTAATCCAGACTGGTTCGCCGCACTGGGTTCCTTCAGTTATCAGACCAGCGGTGTAGCGATGCCTAATGGCAACGGCACCTACGATGTTTCGTCGCAAGTGAACATCTACGACTACTACAACTTTGAGACCACTGACCAACACCCATGGCCGCAACCATCGGATCTGAACAATTTGCATCGCGCAGGCTGGGCACAAAACTTCGAAACATTTGGCACTTCCAGTCCTCAGCGGAGTACCTGGCCATGACCGCACGCCTCATCGGCATCCTTGCTACGTGCGTACTCCTTCTCTGCGGCTGCGGGACCGGCTGGACTGACCACAAAGAGGGCAACGACCCCATGAGTGCCAAAGATGCGCTCAAAGTCGAGGTGCCAGCATCAGCTAGCAGCGTTATCGCTGAAATCGATCCCTACCGTATTCAATTCTTGATGCCGAATGATCAATGGCGCGACTACGCAAGTAAGTATCCGTTGGACCAGTTCGAAGAAGTTCCGTATCCCACCGAGTATGTAGTTCCGGCGATGTGCCTACCCGTTGCCCGTACTGGGGTGAAGTTGACCAGCTGGATCGCGGGAGACCAGATCCAGTATCTCGACACCGGTCAGCGCGCGCATCGGTCGATTACGGTCACACCCGATTGTGAGTCGGGGAAGGCATATGTGCAATGGGGTCTGAACACGCCGCAGTGAGTCTTATTTTGGCAGGTCAGCCGAAGCTGCTTGCGGCCAGGTTCAGTTCTTGCCGCAAGCGTGCTGTCAGATCTTCTATGTAGGGTCGGTGCCTGCGTTTGCCCTTGTTCTCGGTGGCTGCCGTACAGGACCGAGACCCAGCATCGTGGACAAGCCTGCCGAAGAGGCCGACCACGGTCACGCCCACTAGTTTGTGCGCAACGAAAGCACCCCCGGCCCAAGAAGAGGCCGGGAGTGCTTTCGTCTTCGCAGGGTTTACTTAGCGGATGGCTACTCACATGTCGCGGTTGGCCGCGCTCGCTCTGGCCGGGGTGCTGCTCTCGGGTTGCGAGGCCCATTTCAGTCTGGGGTCATCGTCCCCTGAACTCGCCAAGGCCAAGCTGGAGGCCGGGCTCAAGGACGCGATCACCGAGAAGACCGGTGTCACGCTCACGAGCGTCAGCTGTGACGGGCCGTTGAAGGGGGAGAAGGGTGCCACACAGCGCTGCGCCGTCATCGACGGCGAGGGTAAGACGATCGGTGTCACCGTGACGGCGACCGGTGTCGAGGGAACGAAGATCTCCTTCAACTGGAAGGTCGACGACCAACCGGCCAGCACCAGCACATAAAGGCCCCCGCAAACGTCGAGCCCCCGGTCACCGGTTGGGTGCGGGGGCCCGACGCATTGCTATGCGTATTACGCGGTACGACGTACTCCGCGGCGCAGGATCAGTTCACGTTCAGACTCGGAGAGCCCGCCCCAGATTCCGTACGGCTCGGCGACAGCCAGTGCGTGTGCGCGGCACTGCACCAGCACCGGGCAGGCCCGGCACATCTCCTTGGCCTTCATCTCACGCTGTGCGCGGGCGCGGCCGCGTTCACCGTCGGGATGGAAGAACACCGACGAATCGACTCCTCGGCAAACACCCTTCATCTGCCAATCCCAAATATCTGCGTTGGGCCCAGGCAATTGCTGTGGCTGCGGCATGTGGTTAACCCTCTCGCTGCGCGCGCAGTCGACCTGCGCGTGAGTAAGTAGCACCAGACGTGTCGCCAATGACAAGCGGTGTAAACAACGTAGGTGCGCGGTAGAAATCCAGTCAATAGGCGATGATCATGGCAACATCACACCATTAGGTCCAGAATTAACATCACGTTCATCGTCTTTGCTCATGCCTGGTACGTAACGGTCGCTCACCTGCATGGTCAGCGGGTTTTGGCCGTGGGTTTTCCGTTTCCTTAACGCGAAGTTTGGGAAGTGTTCACAGCTCCAGTTGATGTCGATTTAACATCCGCTGCATCAACTGTTAACGCCATATTTGACGGAATTGGTACGGTGGCCGCTCCCATGGTGACTTCCCCGGCCTCCGCCTCGATCACGCTTCTCGACGCCGCTTTCGGCGCCAGCCCAGCTACTTGGCCGCTTCCATGCGCCTCGACACCTCAGGATGCCTGGTTGCGCGCCATCGCGCTCGGTGGAGCGGGAAGATATGCCGCCGCGCACGCCGAACTGAGCGCCATTCCGGCATCGCGCCCCGGCGGGCTGGCCTCTCTGGCCCTGAGCACCCGCGCCTCACTGCTGCGTCAGCTCGCCTGGCATACGCACGCACGCGGGTTTGATGGCCGCGCGCTGTCATTGGCCGGCTCCGACGCCGAGGCGCGGTCTGACGCGCTTGTCGGGTTGGCCGCGGATGCGCTGGGCCTGGCGCGTTTTCCGCTTGCTCACGCGTTACTGGAACAGGCCGAGCCGCTGTCCGGGCGCGGTGATGCCCGCTGGCCGTGGCGTCTGCCGTTGCGGCTGGCCTGGGTGCATGCCGAGCTGGCCATGGTGTCCGGTGACGGCGCGCGCGCGCTGCGGTATGCGCACGCGGCCGAAGAGCTGGCGCAGGACGTGCCGTCGGTAAGGCACCAGGTCAAGACGACGATGGTGCTGGCCGCGGCGCTCAGCAGCGTCGGTGATCTTGATAAGTCGGCGGTCGTCGCCGCACGCGGGTTGCGGGCCGCGAGCGCCCATAAGCTGGTGCCGCTGCGCTGGGCGCTGGCGGCGATGCTGGCCGGTCTCCCGACGCCCGATGAGGCGGGGCGGCGCGGTGAAGACCTCGTTGCTGTTCGCCGTGAATGTGCCGCGTGGATTGCCCGCGCGGGCGGGGAGTGGCGCTTGGAGGTGGTGGACTAAATGAGCTGCCTGTTGGCGTCCAACGCTATTGTCCTTGGTAACAGCACCACCACGGTGCACCACACGTAACACTGGGGAATGCGCAGTCGATGACAAGTACGGAGAGCGGGCTCGACGACGTCGTTGCTGCTGCCGTCAGAGGCGATCGCGACGCGCTTTCCGAGGTACTTAGTGCCATCCGGCCCGTCGTGGTGCGATATTGCCGCGCTCGAGTCGGAACGGCGGAAAGAAGTGGTCTCTCCGCAGACGACGTAGCGCAGGAGGTGTGTCTCGCGGTGATCGCAGCGCTGCCTCGCTACCAAGATCAGGGACGCCCGTTCCTGGCATTTGTGTACGGCATCGCCGCGCACAAGGTAGCCGACGCGCATCGTGCGATGGCTCGGGATAAGTCCGATCCCGCCGAGAACCTTCCCGAGCAGGTGGACCGCCATGCGGGGCCCGAGCAGGAGGCGCTGAACTCCGAATCGTCGCGGCGCATGCAAGCGCTGCTGGAAGTACTGCCCGAGAAGCAACGCGAAATCCTGATCTTGCGCGTCGTGGTAGGCCTCTCGGCGGAGGAAACCGCCGATGCGGTCGGCAGTAGCGCGGGCGCGGTACGGGTGGCGCAGCACCGGGCACTTCAGAAACTCAAGGCCGAGATGACTCGGGCGGGTGATTACCGTGGCTGATGGACGCGGATGGTTCCCCGGCCAGGGTGGCTGGCAAGAGAACGAGGGACCGGAGGATCTGGCCGCACTGCGGCGCACCAACCGGATGATCGACGCCATCGCGGCGGATCTGCCGGTGGCCACCTCCGATTCGGACGAGTACGCCGTGGCGATGATGCTGGCGGCGTGGCGCGAGGACGTGGGGCGCGAGCCGATGCCTGCCAAACCCACACTCGGGCAAGCGCGTAACGCATTGCGCGATCGCGGCGGCCGGTCACGGATGCTGGCCACAACAGTCGGCTCGGCGGCCGCGGTAACCCTGTTGTTCGGCGGGTTCGGTGCCGCCGTCTACCAGTCGCATCCCGGTGATGCCCTCTACGGGCTGCGCACGTCGCTGTTCGGGGCGCCCCCGGCGGTGCGTACCGATCCGGTGGTGCTGTCGGCGCAGACCGAGCTCGCGCAGGTGGAAAAGCTTATTTCCCAAGGGGATTGGGAAGAGGCGCAGCAGCAACTGGGGGTGGCTGCCGCGCGCGTCAACGAGGTCGGCGACGCCCAGCAGAAGGCCGAGCTGGCCAGCCGTGTGCAGCAGGCGGAAGTCAGGATCGACGCCAAGGATCCGCAGGCGACGGTACCGCCGGAGATGGTGACCGAGACACCGCGAATCATGTTGTCGCCGCCATCGATTGCGCCCATCACCAGCACAACCACCACCTCGACCACGTCAACGACGCCGGCATCGACCACCACATCCGACAGCACGTCCGCGTCCACATCCACGACCGAAACAAGCGGGTCGGCGTCGCCGAGCACGTCCAGCTCCACGTCGACGAGCGCGACGGCGTCGACGAGCGTGACGTCCGTGCCGACGTCCACACCGACCACCGTCACGATCACTACGACGCCGCCCAGTTCGGCCGCCACGATCACCTCGACCCCGGCTAGCGCGACGGAGACGACGACCGCTCCGTCCGTGTCCACCGCACCGACCACGTCCGTACCGGGAGTGACGGCAAGCACCACAGTGCCGCCGACGGCGTCCATCGTGACGGTCCCCACGACTCCGGAAGGGGTGACCATCGTCACCACTCGGCCCGGCGTGGTCAACACTCCCGTGATCACCGCGCCGACGACGATCGAAGCCCCGGTGCCGATTACCCGCACCCCCGACAATCCGGCGCCGGCCTATCAGGCCCCCGTCAACAGCCCGGGGTCGGGGAACCTGCACGGGTATCCGGGCAGTGGCGGAAACGCGGGGTCGGGGTCGGACGGACCGTCACGGCACATGCCGGCAATGACGTCGGTTCCGGTCGCACCGGCCAACCCGGGGAGTGGGTCGGCGAATCAGGGCAGCGGATCGGGTTCGCACACCGACGAGTAGGCGTAGAGGCCTAGATCAAACGAGGAATTAGCGGAATCCGTCGCGGTCGGTTGCCGCCTCGTTGAGGGAGGCATCGGCATAGCCACGGCAATAATCCCAGGTCACGTAGGCCTCTGGCTCGGGATCGAAGGCCGGCTCATGCGGTCGGACCGTACCGTCGACCAGCAGCTGCAGCAGATTCGCGCGCAGCATGTCCCAGTCGTGGTAGTGATCCTGCTGGCATTCATCACAGCAAACCACGAGGCCGCGGATTCCCTTGTGGGCCAGCAGTGCCTCATAGACCGCGAGGTCGGCGAGATCCTCTTCGACCGCGATCCGCTCCTGCGGGTCGAGCGGCTGACCCGGCTCGATAGCATCGAGCGCGGCCGATGGATCGTGGGGGTCATCGGCGAACGGGTCCGGTGGCAGTCCCGGCGGAAAGTGGTCGCGCACACTCTTAGAGTACGCAGTTCGCCGGTTCACGCGCCAGCTCACGTGGGGCATGTCCCAGCACATATCCGGGCGATCGGAGTCTCAGTGAGCCGATAGGATGGATGCACTCCTTCCTCGTTGCGCGCCCGTTGCGCACCGGGATGTATCCGACGGCTATCTGGCATGGAGGCGTGAATGACCATTGCGGCAGGGTCCGTCCACACCGGCGGCGACGACCCGCACAAGGTCGCGATGCTCGGGTTGACGTTTGACGACGTGCTGTTGCTGCCGGCGGCATCGGATGTGCTTCCGGCGGGTGCGGACACCTCGTCGCAACTGACCAAGCGGATCAGACTGAACGTTCCGCTGGTCAGTTCGGCGATGGACACGGTGACCGAGGCGCGGATGGCCATCGCGATGGCTCGCGCCGGGGGCATGGGTGTGCTGCACCGCAATCTCTCGGTGGAAGACCAGGCGGGCCAGGTGGAGACCGTGAAGCGGTCGGAGGCCGGGATGGTGACCAACCCGGTGACCTGCTCGCCCGCGAACACCCTCGCCGAGGTGGACGCGCTGTGCGCGCGGTTCCGTATTTCGGGCCTGCCGGTGGTGGACGCGCAGGGCGCACTCGTGGGGATCATCACCAACCGCGATATGCGGTTCGAGGCCGACCTGTCCAAGCCCGTCGCCGAGGTGATGACCAAGGCTCCGTTGATCACCGCTCGTGAAGGTGTCACCGCGGACGCGGCGCTGGGCCTGTTGCGGCGCAACAAGATCGAGAAGCTACCCATCGTCGATGGCGAGGGCCGGCTCACCGGACTGATCACCGTCAAGGACTTCGCGAAGACCGAGCAGCACCCCAACGCCACCAAGGACAGCGACGGGCGCCTGCTGGTCGGCGCGGCGGTCGGCGTGGGTGAAGATGCCTGGACGCGTGCCATGTCGCTGGTGGACGCGGGTGTCGACGTGCTGATCGTGGATACCGCCCATGCGCATAACCGCAAGGTGCTCGACATGGTGGGCAAGCTCAAGGCCGAGGTCGGCGAGCGCGTCGACGTGGTCGGTGGAAATGTGGCGACCCGATCGGCGGCGGCCGCGCTGGTCGAGGCGGGCGCCGACGCGGTGAAGGTCGGTGTGGGCCCCGGCTCCATCTGCACCACGCGTGTGGTTGCTGGTGTGGGTGCACCGCAGATCACCGCGATCCTGGAGGCGGCGACGGTGTGTCATCCGGCCGGTGTTCCCGTGATCGCCGACGGCGGCATGCAGTATTCGGGCGATATCGCCAAGGCGCTCGCGGCGGGTGCGTCCACCACGATGCTGGGGTCGCTGCTGGCCGGTACGGCCGAGTCGCCCGGTGAGCTGATCTTTGTCAACGGCAAGCAGTTCAAGAGCTACCGCGGCATGGGGTCCATGGGTGCCATGCAGGGCCGTGGTGCGACCAAGTCCTATTCGAAGGACCGCTACTTCCAGGACGACGTGCTGTCCGAGGACAAGCTGGTGCCGGAGGGCATCGAGGGCCGGGTTCCCTTCCGTGGTCCGTTGTCGACCGTCATGCATCAGCTGACGGGCGGTCTGCGCGCGGCCATGGGGTACACCGGGGCGTCGAGCATCGAGGAACTGCAGCGCGCTCAGTTCGTACAGATCACCGCGGCGGGGCTCAAGGAGAGCCATCCGCATGACATCACCATGACGGCCGAAGCGCCGAACTACTACGTGCGTTAACTGTCGGCACGGCAAAGGAAGTCAACATGCGTGACCTGGTCGAAATCGGCATGGGCAGAACCGCCCGTCGCACCTATGAACTCGATGATGTGAACATCGTCCCGTCGCGCCGCACGCGTTCCTCGCAGGACGTGTCGACGGCGTGGCAGCTCGATGCCTACCGTTTCGAGATTCCTGTGGTGGCGCATCCGACCGATGCGCTGGTTTCGCCGCGCTTTGCCATCGAACTGGGTAAGGCCGGCGGGCTCGGCGTCATCAACGGCGAGGGACTGTGGGGCCGGCACGCCGATGTCGAGGCCCGTATCGCCGAGGTGGTCGAGGTCGCGCAGAAGGAGCCGGAGCCCTCCGCCGCTATTCGCCTGTTGCAGCAATTGCATTCGGCCCCAATCGATCCCGATCTATTGGCTGCGGCCATCGCCGAGGTGCGCGGGGCCGGGGTGACCACCGCGGTGCGGGTGAGTCCGCAGAACGCGCAGCTACTCACCCCGCATCTGATTGCCGCGGGCATCGACCTGCTGGTCATTCACGGCACCATCGTGTCGGCCGAGCGGGTGGCCCGCGACGGCGAGCCGCTGAACCTGAAAACCTTTATTTCCGAACTGGATATCCCCGTTGTTGCCGGTGGCGTGATCGATCACCGCACGGCCCTGCACCTGATGCGAACCGGAGCCGCGGGCGTCATCGTCGGGTATGGGCAGACCGCGGGCGCGACCACCAGCGGTGAGGTGCTGGGCGTCAGCGTCGCCATGGCGACCGCCATTGCCGATGCCGCTGCTGCCCGCCGCGAGTACCTCGATGAGACCGGCGGCCGGTACGTGCACGTGTTGGCCGACGGTGACATCCACACCTCTGGAGACCTGGCCAAGTCGATCGCCTGTGGCGCCGATGCCGTCGTACTGGGGACCCCGCTGGCCGCGGCGCAGGAAGCCGCCGGTGACGGATGGTTCTGGCCGAACGCGGCCGCGCATCCATCCCTGCCGCGCGGCGCGCTGCTGCAGGTGGCGGTGGGGGAGCGGCCGCCATTGAGCGAGGTACTCGCGGGGCCCTCCGACGATCCGTTTGGCACCTTGAATCTTGTTGGTGGGCTCCGCCGTTCGATGGCCAAGTCCGGATATTGCGATCTCAAGGAGTTCCAGAAGGTCGGACTGACCGTCAACTCTTAGACATGTGTCTATTTAGGGTGACCTAATTTACAATACCCCCCTGGTTGTATTTCATACTGGTCGGTAACGTGACCACGCGGAGGTAGGCCAACGATGTCATCACCGGCAGCAGTCCCTGTAAAGCCCGAAGCAGATACCGACTTTGACGTACTGATCGTCGGATCCGGATTCGGCGGAAGCGTCACCGCCATGCGCCTGACCGAGAAGGGTTATCGCGTAGGTGTCCTGGAGGCGGGCCGACGGTTCGCGGACGAGGAATTCGCCGAGACCTCATGGGATCTGCGCAAGTTCCTATGGGCGCCGATGTTCAAGTGCTTCGGCATCCAGCGGATCCACCTGCTGAGCAACTGCATGATCCTGGCCGGTGCCGGGGTGGGTGGAGGCTCGCTGAACTACGCCAACACCCTCTACGTGCCACCGGACCCGTTCTTCAACGATCCGCAGTGGAAGGGCATCACCGACTGGCGCGCCGAACTCTCACCCCACTATGAGCAGGCCCAGCGGATGCTCGGTGTGGTGAAGAACCCCACCTTCACCGACGCCGACCGGCTCATCAAGGAGGTTGCCGAGGACATGGGTGCCGGCGACACCTTTGTCGCGACACCAGTGGGTGTGTACTTCGGGCCCGACGGCACCAAGACCCCCGGCGTCAAAGTTCCCGATCCATACTTCGGCGGGGCCGGACCCGACCGGGTGGGCTGCACCGAGTGTGGATCCTGCATGACCGGCTGCCGGGTCGGCGCCAAGAACACTCTGGTCAAGAACTACCTGGGACTGGCTGAATCCAATGGTGCCCAGGTCATTCCGCTCACCACCGTGACCGCGGTGCAGCAGGGCGCGGACGGTGTCTGGCGCGTCTCCACCAAGTCCACCGGCCGTTGGGTGCGTAAGCAGCGCAAGACCTACACGGCCAAGTACGTGGTGTTGGCCGCCGGCACCTGGGGCACGCAGAACCTGCTGTTCAAGATGAAGGACAAGGGGTTGCTGCCCAAGCTGTCACAGCGGCTGGGCGTGCTGACCCGCACAAACTCCGAATCCATCGTCGGCGCGGGCCGGTTGGAGTACAAGGACGACCTGGACCTCACCCACGGTGTGGCCATCACGTCTTCCTTCCACCCGACCAGCGACACCCATATCGAGCCGGTCCGTTACGGCAAGGGCTCCAACGCGATGGGGCTGCTGCAGACCCTGATGACCGACGGCGATGGGCCGAAGTCGAGGTGGCGCCAGCTTATTGAGAACGCCCGTGCCGACTGGCGGGGCACGTTCCGGATGTTCAACGTGACGCAGTGGAGCGAGCGCACCGTTATCGCGCTGGTCATGCAGCACCTGGACAACTCGATCACCACCTTCACCAAGAAGACGTTGTTCTGGCGGCGTCTGGACAGCAAGCAAGGCCACGGGGAGCCCAACCCCACCTGGATTCCCGCGGGTAACGAGGCCACGCGGCGCCTGGCCGCCAAGATCGACGGCGTTGCCGGCGGCACCTGGGGCGAGCTGTTCAACATTCCGCTGACCGCGCACTTCCTGGGCGGTGCCGTGATCGGTACCAGCCCGGAGAACGGCGTCATCGACCCCTACCACCGGGTGTACGGCTACCCGACCATGTACGTGGTGGACGGAGCGTCGATCTCGGCCAACCTGGGCGTCAACCCGTCACTGAGCATTACCGCACAGGCCGAGCGTGCGGCGTCGTTGTGGCCCAACAAGGGTGAGACGGATCTGCGTCCGGAGCAGGGCCTGCCGTATCAGCGGATGGCCCCGGTGCCCCCGGTGCACCCGGTGGTCCCCGCCGATGCCCCGGGGGCGCTGCGGCGTCTGCCGATCGAACCGGTCAGCTCGGCCAGTTAGATCCGGGCCAATCCCCCCACGTGGGAGGTGCCCCCAGCACCACTAAGCTAAGCCGGTGGCGCAAACGGAGCAGCATGGCGACAGACCGGTTCTGGTCATCGACTTCGGGGCACAGTACGCGCAGCTGATCGCACGTCGCGTGCGTGAGGCGCGGGTGTTCTCTGAGGTGATCCCGCATTCGGCGAGTGTCGAGGAGATCAAGGGACGCAACCCCCGGGCGATCGTGCTCTCCGGTGGTCCGTCGAGCGTCTACGAAGAGGGCGCGCCTCAGCTCGATCCCGGCGTATTCGATTTGGATGTCCCGGTTTTCGGCATCTGCTACGGCTTCCAGGCCATGGCGCAGGTGCTCGGCGGAACCGTCGCGCACACCGGCACCAGCGAGTATGGCCGTACCGAGCTAACGGTCGCCGGCGGAGACCTGCATGAAGGCCTGCCCGATGTGCAGCCGGTGTGGATGAGCCATGGCGACGCGGTTACCGAGGCACCACAGGGTTTTACCGTCGTCGCCAGCAGCGAGGGCGCCCCGGTGGCGGCGTTCGAGAATCGGGAACGACGGCTGGCCGGGGTGCAGTACCACCCCGAGGTGCTGCACTCGCCGCATGGACAGCAGGTGCTGAGCCGCTTTCTGCATGAGTTCGCCGGCATCGAATCGGCATGGACCGCAGCCAATATCGCCGAGACACTCGTCGAGCAGGTGCGCACGCAGATCGGTGAGGGACGCGCGCTGTGCGCGTTGTCGGGCGGGGTCGATTCCGCGGTGGCGGCGGCTTTGGTGCAACGTGCCATCGGCGACAGGTTGACCTGTGTATTTGTTGATCACGGTCTGCTGCGCAGTGGTGAGCGGGCTCAGGTCGAGCATGATTTCGTGGCGGCGACCGGCGCCACGTTGGTGACCGTGGACGCGTCGGAGACATTCCTGGGCGAGCTGGCCGGGGTCACCGATCCGGAGGCCAAACGCAAAATCATTGGCCGCGAATTCATCCGGTCCTTCGAGGGCGCGGTCTCCGATGTCGTCGGCGACTCGCGACGCGACGACACTGCGGGTATCCAATTCTTGGTCCAGGGCACGCTGTATCCGGATGTCGTCGAGTCTGGCGGCGGCAGCGGTACGGCCAACATCAAGAGCCACCACAATGTGGGCGGGTTGCCCGAAGACCTGACCTTCACTCTCGTGGAGCCGCTGCGGCTGTTGTTCAAGGACGAGGTCCGCGCGGTGGGCCGTGAACTGGGGCTGCCCGAGGAAATCGTCGGCCGTCAGCCCTTCCCGGGACCAGGCCTGGCCATCAGGATCGTCGGCGAGGTCACGCCCGATCGGCTGGACACCCTGCGCCGCGCCGATGCCATTGCGCGCGAGGAACTTACCGCTGCGGGACAGGACCGCAATATCTGGCAGTGCCCGGTGGTGTTGTTGGCCGATGTGCGCTCGGTCGGAGTACAGGGTGACGGACGCACGTACGGACATCCCATCGTGCTGCGACCGGTGTCCAGCGAGGACGCGATGACCGCCGACTGGACTCGGTTGCCCTACGAGGTACTGGAGCGGATTTCGACGCGGATCACCAACGAGGTTCCCGAGGTGAACCGGGTGGTGCTGGACATCACCAGCAAGCCGCCTGGCACCATCGAATGGGAGTGATCCACTAGCTACGGCCGCGCCTGGTCGGAACTGCCACCAGCGCAACGCCGATGGCGATAGCGATGGCGATCGCGAGCCAGCCCAGCAGGTCGCTGTGTATCAATGCGACGAAGTCTTCGCCAGTGAGGGCCCATCCTCCGACCAGCACGGCCACCAGCCCGGATAGGGCAAGAACAACAGAGGGCCGGGTCTTTTCCTCGCTGGCTGTTTCGGGCGCGGATTCGGTCTGATCTGCCGCCTCGGCGGCGATGCCGGTGATGTCGGTGTTGGTCACTGGTTCGTTGGTGTTCTCAGACACGTCGCACCTCAATACTCCCTACATTGGCCGTGGCGTTGATGGTCAGCACCGGACCGGTACCGACTGGCGTGGGCAGGCAGTCGAAGCTGCCGACGCTCACCTCGCATCTGGTGCGCACATTCATGGCCGACGGAATCAGCACCTCGATATCGCCCATCCCGGCATCGATGTTCACGGTCTTGTCGCTGGTGAGCGTGACCCCGGTCAGGTCGAGAGTTATGGTGCCGATGCCGACCTCGTAATAGTCATCGATCTCGGAAGTCTCTGTGGGGCGGTAGCTTTGGTCACCGATGTTGAGAGACACCTCCAACGGCCCTATCGAGGACGCGACGATGACGAATCCGGCCAGCGGCACGGCCAGGAAGAGCAACGAATAGCCACTGCGAAACCACGCTCCCACCAACATCCCTATGCCGACAATCACCAGCGCCGCCGCGGCGACCACCACCGGAGTCACCCAGCTGCCGCCCAGGAGCCCGACGGCCACGAGCAGGGCGCTGACGATCAGCATGGCGCCGATGGTTACCGGGGCCACGCGTGACTTGGGTTTGGCCGGTGGGGCCGGCAGCGGGGTCGGGTCGGGCAGATCCCAGGTGAAGGGTGACATCCCCGGTGGGCTCCAGGTGGGCGGGGGCGGCGGCAAGGGCGCCGATAGCGGTTCGGTTTCCGGTTTGCCCACATCGACCGGGGCTGTCGTGGTGTCCGGCTGGGCATCCGGGGCGGGAGGCTGGTCAGTGGCGACCGGCGGAGCCGACGGGGGCTCGGTCTGGCGCTGGTAGAGCAGATACCAGCCTCCGAGCAGGACTGCGGCGCTGACGAATCCCCACGGATCGCGGTCGGGGTCGATGAAGGGCCCGCCGATGAGCAGCAGGACGATGATCCAGAAGACCATCTTCACCTTGGACTCGTGATACGGGGTGGTGTAGCGGGCGGTGGGCATGAGCAGCCAGCACGCTACGTACATGATGGCGCCGGCGCCGCCGAAAATCGTTGTCACCACGAAAATTACGCGTACCAGGAGCGGATCCACGTTGTAGCGGTAGCCGATTCCCGCGGCAATACCGGCGAGCTTGCCGTGTCCGGGCAGCCGCAACGGGCGAGTCCGCCACATGTCTGACAGCGTGGAGGACGGGGTCCGTTTGGTGGTGGTATCCGTGTCCATGAAAGCTATGGTGCCCAGCCGCGCGCATGTCCGCCATCAGGATTCACCCTGATCTTTGAAATAGGGGCTTCAGGGACAAGCCCGATGCCGGGGGAGCTTTGCCATGGCAGTATCGCAGAGGTGAGTCCCAGGTTCCGGAATGCCTTCGCGGGCGGAAATCGGCTGACCGCCGCGCCGCCGTTACGCCGGCGGACCGGTGGGCGAGTGGTGGCCGGTGTCGCCGGAGGGCTTGCCGACCATCTCGACGTCCCGGTGTTCCGGGTGCGGTTGGCCTTCGCGGTGCTGGGAGCCGCCAGCGGGATGGGCATCGTGGCGTACGGACTGCTGTGGATGCTGATGCCGCCGGGTGACGACGTCGCCGCCGTCAGCGCCACCGACCGCAGGCGGGCCACCGGGCTGTTGCTGTTGAGCCTTGCCGCGTTGATCATCCTGATGTCGACGGTCAGCGGCTCGGCGGCGTCGCTGGTATTCCCGACCGTGTTGGCGTTGACCGGGCTTGCGGTGGTGTGGCGCGAATTTGATGCGCAGGGACCAAGTTTGGCGGTATTAGGAGCGCCCGGCAGGCCGTCTATGCTGACGCTGGTCCGGGTAGTCGCCGGTGCGGCGCTGGTCTTCGGTGGGATCGCGGTGGTGGTCCTGCGCAATGTGGACCTGTCCTCTTTGCGTGATTCGCTGGTGGCCATCGCGGCCACGTTGGTGGGCGCGGTGTTGTTGACGGTGCCGTTGTGGTTGCGGTTGTGGCGTGCGCTGGGTATCGAGCGGGCCGCCCGTATCCGCACCGAGGAACGTGATGAGATCGCCTCGCATCTGCATGATTCGGTGCTTCAGACGCTGGCATTGATCCAGAAGCGCACCGACAATCCCAGTGAGGTGTTGCGTCTGGCGCGCAGTCAGGAACGGGAGCTGCGCAGCTGGCTGTTCTCTGCGGGGGCTGCGTCGGATTCGTCGCTGGCGCAGGAGCTGCGCGCGGTGGCCGGCGAGGTCGAGGACACGCACACCGTGGCGGTCAGTCCGGTGATAGTCGGTGACGCCGACCTGGCGCTGGAGCCCGAGACCGGGCGTGCGTTGGTCGGAGCCACCCGCGAGGCGTTGGTGAACGCGGCCAAGCATTCCGGGCAATCGGATATCAACCTGTATGCCGAGGTGGAACCCGGCCAGATCAGCGTCTTCGTCAGGGATCGGGGTAAGGGGTTTGATCCCGAGGAGGTGCCGCAGGATCGGCAGGGCATCGCGCGCTCCATCAAGGCCAGAGTGCTACGCCGCGGTGGGCAGGTGCAGATCAAGTCGGAGATCGGCAAGGGCACCGAGGTGCGAATTATTATGCCGTACAAGGCCAACGATGTCGACGAGAAGGAGCAATGATGTTGCGGGTATTCCTGGTCGACGATCACGGGGTGTTTCGGTCCGGGGTGCGGGCCGAGCTGGCCGGTGAATCGGATATCGAGATCGTGGGTGAGGCCGGGTCGGTTGTTGAGGCCGTCGCCGGAATACGTTCCAGTGCACCGGATGTGGTGCTGCTCGATGTGCACATGCCCTCGGGCGGTGGGGTGGCCGTCATCAACGGAACAATAGGACCGGTGTGCCCTGTTTTCCTGGCGCTCAGTGTGTCCGATGCCGCCGAGGATGTCATCGCGGTGATCAGGGCTGGGGCCAGAGGCTATGTCACCAAGACGATTTCGGGGAGTGAGCTCGCCGATGCGGTACGCCGGGTGGCCGGTGGCGACGCGGTGTTCAGTCCACGGTTGGCCGGATTTGTGCTCGATTCGTTCACCGGGCGATCGAATGCCCCGGAACCGGCGCTGGATCCGGAACTGGATTCGTTGACTCCGCGTGAGCTTGAGGTGCTGCGGCTCCTCGCCCGCGGATACACCTACCGCGAGATCGCCGAGGATTTGGTGATCTCGGTGAAGACGGTAGAGACTCACGCCTCTAATGTGCTGCGCAAGACCCAGCAGTCCAACCGCAACGCGTTGACGCGCTGGGCCCATACCCGCCAGCTCGACTGACGCTCGGTCCGTCCACACGCCATCTTGTGGCGAACATGTGCGAATCCGCCGCAATGCGGCGTGTCGGCAGATAGCTTCTGCTCCCAGCTGCTGCCTTGACGGTTGTCGGTGGCTGGGTGTTTACTCCAGACATCGAACATATGTTCTATTCAAGTGTGCCTGGAGGTGCGGTTGTGACGGCAGTGGCGGCCGCCGACGAAGCGCTGATAAACCGTGCTGACCAGCTGCAAAAGCTTCGGCAGCAGATGGCGGCGATATCGGGGAAGGTCGGTGGGGGCCGGTCCGCTGCGGGGCACTTTCCGGAGGCGCTGCCGGATGCACAGTCTTTGCTGCCAGGTTCCGATGCGCTGGCCAGATCGATAGGTCATGTGTTGCGGCGCGGCACGGTCGCGGTGGCCGGTGGGGCCCGGTCGTTGCCCTTGGAGGTGGTGGCTTCGGTGACGGCCGCGGGCGGCTATGCCGCGATTGTGGGCATGCCCGAGGTGAGCGTGTTGGCCGCGGTGGAGCGGGGGGCGGACCTGAGCCGCCTGGCGTTGATTCCCCGCCCGGGCCTGAGCGCGGTGGAGGTGGCCTCGGTGCTCATGGATGGGATGGATCTGGTGGTGCTGGGTCTGGGAGGGCGCCAGGTGACCTCGACGTCGGCCCGCGCGATAGTGGCCCGGGCGCACAGCAACGGGTGCACGCTGTTGGCTGTCGGCGGGGACTGGGAGGGCGCCTCGGTTCGGTTGCAGGCGCAGATAACCGGTTACGACGGGGTGTCGGCCTGCGGCCTGGGGAGGATTCGTGGGGTGCGGACGGCGGTGCGGGTACGTGGTCGGGGCGGACGGGAGGTGTGTGGCAGTCGTGGTGCGATCAGATCTGCCTGAAAAGCCGAGAAAAGAACGGCGCAAAGCGCCACGGGTGCTGGCTATGTGGTGTCCGGACTGGCCTGCGGTGGCCGCTGCGGCGATGGCAGATCTTCCCGCCACTCGGCCCGTGGCGGTGACTCTGGCCAACAGGGTGACGGCATGCACCGCTGCGGCACGGGCGCTGGGAGTGCGGCGGGGTATGCGGCGGCGCGAGTCCCAAGCGCGTTGTCCGCAGCTGCATATCGCGGTGGCCGACGCCGACCGCGACGCGCGGTTCTTCGAACCGATGATCGCGGCGGTGGACGATCTGGTGCCGGGGGCAGAGATTCTGCGTCCCGGACTGCTGGCACTGCCGGTGACCGGCGCCGCACGCTATTTCGGCAGCGAGCATGCCGCGGCGGAACGACTGGCCGACGCGGTGTCGGTGGCCGGGGCCGAATGCCAGGTGGGCATCGCCGATCAGATGTCCACGGCGGTGTATGCCGCGCGGCACGCGGCGCTGGTTCCGCCGGGTGGCGATGCGCAGTTTCTGGCCCCGTTGTCGGTCAAAGAGCTGGCCGCTGAACCCAGTCTGTGCCACCCACAACGAGAAGATTTGGTGGACCTGTTGTGGCGCATGGGAATTCGTACCATCGGGGCTTTCGCGGAACTGGCGCGGGCGGATGTCGCCTCGCGGTTCGATGATGACGCGGTGCAAGCGCATCGACATGCGCGAGCCGAATCGCAACGTCCGCCCTCGGGGCATGCGGTGCCGACAGAACTGGGAGTCGAGTTGTCCTGCGATCCGCCGATCGATCGGGTGGATGCGGCGGCTTTCGCGGGGCGAACGCTGGCGGTGAGACTGCACGAGAGGCTGTCCTCGGCGGGAGTGGCCTGTTCCCGGTTGGCCATTCATGCCGTCACGGTGGATGGACAGGAGTTGTCCCGGGTATGGCGGTGTGCTGAACCGCTCACCGAGGAGGCGACCGCGGACCGGGTGCGCTGGCAGCTTGACGGCTGGCTTGCTCGGCGCCGCTGTCTGGACGGACCGGTGGCGCTGTTGCGGCTCGAGCCGGTCGAGGTGGTGACCGCCGAGGCGTTACAGCTGACGTTGTGGGGAGCGGTGGGCGCTGAGGAACGGCAGCGGGCACGTCGTGCGCTGACGCGGGTTCAGGACCTATTGGGAGAGGAGTCGGTACAGGTGGGAGTGATCAGTGGTGGGCGTGGCCCGGCGGAGCGAATTACCTTGGTGCCCTTGGGTGATGAGTTGAGACCACGAGCCGATCCCAGTGCCCCATGGCCGGGAAAGCTGCCCGATCCGGCTCCGGTGGTGTTATCCGACGAACCGGTGGAGTTGTTGGATGTCGACGGCGCCCCGGTGACGGTAACCGGGCGGGGAATGTTCTCGGGAGAACCGGCGAGGGTTCGGCGGGGAAACGGGCGCTGGGAGCTGAGCTGGTGGGCGGGGCCGTGGCCGATCGACGAGAGATGGTGGGAGGAGCGGGAACCGACGTCTGTTTCGGTGGCCGCACGGGCCCAGGTGCTGCTCGAAAGTAGCGGCGGCGGCCAGGCGCTGCTCCTGCATTTCCGCAGGCAACGTTGGTATGTGGAGGGTGTATATGAATGACGGACGGGTCAGCGGGCGTCATCGACTGTGCGCGCGAATACGCTCACGCGCTCGATGAACCGTTGGAAGAACACTTCGGGATCGGTCTCCACCGCGATCTGCGCGTTGGGCCGCTGTCCCCACTGTCCCTTCCAGTCCGCAATGGTCATCGCGCGCGTCAGGTCCCCCGTCAGCTCGACATCGACGGTTGCGGAACGGGTTTGGACAAGTGATGGGTCCAGCGCCACCGCGGCGGCGAAGGGATCGTGCATATGCGCCAGGAAGCCTTCGCCCTGCTTCATGTGGAATTCGAAGTAGAAATGCGCGGCATCCTCGATGAAACGCAGCACCGAGTTGCTCGCTCCCGATCGGCTCGACGGAGAGTCGAGTACCGACAGGGGGGTGGTGGTGGCACCGGCGGCATCGGCCAGCCTGACCAGATGTTCCGGTGTCATGGCGATCGTTTCGGTGAGATTCAGGCCGCACACGATCGGAAGTTCTTGTACGCCCGCGGCTCCCCACGCGGCGTACACCTCCGCCGTGGCACCGGGATCCACGACGACGTTCCATTCCGCTACTGGAGTGGTGTTGCCGGGGTAGTCGAACGAGCCGCCCATGATCACAAGCCGTTTGAGGAGTTTGGGCAACTCGGGTTCGGTGCGCAGGGCTAGCGCCAGATTGGTCAGCGGGCCGGTCGCCAGACCTACTAGCTCTCCGGGGTATGCGTGCGCGGCCTTCACCCAGGCCTCGGCCGAGTCGTAATCGGTGAGTGTGCGGGTGGATTCCGGCAGCAAGGCATACCCGAGCCCAGTGGGGCCGTGGGTATCTTCCGCGGTGCGCAGCGCCGCGCTCAATGGTTCGGCGACACCTTTGGACACCGGAATCTGTGGTGCCTTGCATAGCTCCAGCAGGCCCAGATTGTTCGCGCAAACATGGTCTACCGAGACATTGCCCGCAGTAGAAGCGATACCGACAATCTCCGCATCCTCGCTAGCGAGGAGATAGATCAATCCCAGTGCGTCATCCACTCCGGTATCGACGTCGGCAAAAACGGGAACCATGGACGTCAACCTACCGCCGGTTAGCTCTGTGCACGGATTCGACAAGCGGCAGAGCGTGCCATGGTAACAGTCATACGACTGACCTAATCTGCTGTTGGGATGAATCCAGTGCCGGTCGGTCAGCAAGGAGCGTGGGATGGGGCAAGGTGAAGTACGGCGGGAGACGGCAAATGGCCACCCGGGTTATCTCGACGGGGCCATCGAGGCGGGCACCCAGGCGGCTCTGGAGATCACCAATGCACTCCGGGGATGAGGCGCACCGCCTTCATCAGCGGGCCTGGCACACGTAACCGCGACACGGCCGCCACACGTTTGGCAGCCCGCGGGCGGCGCCGAGAGGTTGAAAGATCCCGGCGATCATCGACCGGCTCAAGTCCCCGGGCTGCCTTGGAATCCGGGTACGCCAGATACATCTGATGCAGGACCCGGCGGCTCAACTTGGGCGTGAGGTACTGCCCGATATCGGCGAAGGTGCCCATCGGATGGTCGATACGTGTCGGTTTCTCGATCAGACCGCGCACCACCATGGCTGCCGCATGCTCGGGGGTGAGGCCGCGCACCACATTCAGCTTGTGTGAGGGCGTGATCATCGGCGTCTTCACCAGTGGCATATGGATATTGGTGAAGGTGATGTGGTCGGATACCGTTTCGGTCGCTACCACATCGGCGAACGCATCCAGAGCCGCCTTGGTCGGAATGTAGGACGCGTATTTGGGATTGCGGGTCTGTACACCGGCCGTCGAGACGTTGACGACATGCCCGAATTTCCTTTCCCGCCAATGAGGGAGGAGTGCCAGCACCAACCGGACGGCGCCAAAGTAGTTGATCGCCATGACCCGTTCGTAGTCGTGGAATCGGTCGACCGTGTTTACCACCGAGCGGCGAATCGAGCGCCCGGCATTGTTGACCAGGTAGTCCACATGGCCGAATTGGCCGAGAATGCTCTTCACGGTGTCGTCGACAGCGGCGTAATCGGTGAGATCGCAGGGGAACGCATGCGCCTTACCGCCGTCCTCACGAATCTCCGCGACCAGTTGATCGAGCGCCTCCCCGTCGCGAGCGACCGCGAACACGGTGCCCCCACGTCGGGCGACGGCGATGGCCGCCGCGCGTCCGATGCCGCTGGATGCACCTGTGATGATGACGTGCCGGCCCACCAGCGGCCCGGCGGGGTCGTCGCGACGGTACCGCTCGGGGTCCAGGTTCCTGCGCCAGTATTGGTACAGCCGGCCCGCGTAGCTGCCGAAGGGAGGGACCTTGATGCCGCTGGGACGCAAGGCTTCTTGCGTCGACTCCGAGATGAAGGTGGGCATGATCTCGGTGATGTCGATGACCTCGGGCGGGATGCCCAGCTGGGTGACCACCATGTTGCGCCAGACCTTGAGTGTGCCGCGGGCGCGCAGGAACGGCGTGGCTACCGCGTGCGGCAGTGAGCCTCGCACGGGTGGCAGGCCCGCGGCGGCCGCTATGCCGGAGTAGATGTCGCGCAGGTAGGTTACTTCCGGATTGGTCAAGTGGAAGGCTTGTCCGTCGCGTCCCTCCTGATGCATCAGCTCAACGGTGGCATCGACGACGTAGTCGACGGGAACGATGTTGGAGCGTCCGGCCCGGGGCAGCATCATGGGTGTAAAGCTGGGCAACTTGGCGAGCTTGGCGAAGACTCCGAAGAAGTAGTACGGACCGTCGATCTTGTCCATCTCACCGGTCCTGGAATCCCCGACGACGACGGCGGGTCGGTAAATCCGGTACCGCAGACCGGGTTCCGAACGCACCAGCAATTCGGCCTCGAACTTGGTCTGGTGATAGGGCGTCGGCAGGTCCTGATTGACGTCGAAGTCGTCTTCGGTGAACTCGCCTTCATAGCTTCCCGCGACTGCGATGGACGAGATGTGGTGCAGGATGGCCCCGGTGCGCTTGGCCAGTGCGATCACCGAGCGAGTGCCCTCGACGTTGGCGGCGCGTTGTGCCTTGTCGTCGACCGTGATGTCGTAGATCGCGGCGCAGTGGACGATGTGATCGGCAGTGACCGGGTCGCCCTCGGCGGGTAGGCCGAGATCGGGCTGGGTGAGATCACCAACCAGTGGCTGCACCCTGTCGTCCCATTGTTCGGCGAGCTTTTCGAAACGCGACAGGGACTCGCGCCGCACCAGGATCGCGACTTCGGCCGCCGGCTGGGTCTCGAGGATTCGGGTCACAATCCGTCGTCCGATAAAGCCGGTGCCGCCGGTGACGATGTATTTCACGCGCTACCCCTGAGACTGTTAGGCCGCTTATCGACCCGTTTGGAGTCATCGTTGCCGTTTTAGGCTGTTTCGTCAACGAGGTGTGACAAGTTCGTCATCGCCAAGTTAGCCATAAGGGATACTCCAGGAATGTCCAACATTCGGGTGTTCACTGCCGCTCGTGCTACCGGCAACCTTGCCTGGTGGGTATTCGTGGTTGCCGCTCTGGTGAACCGGGGACTGTGTCCACGGGGCTGGGACTACGGGTGGACCGCATACACGCCGCTCACAGGCGGTGCGCCACGTCGGTATGCCGACTATGTGCCCACCCAGTCCGTGGTGGGGGTGGTGGTCTGGGTGGCCTTCGCCGCGGCGGTGGTCGCGGCCGTCGTCGAGTTGGCCATTGTCCGGCGATGGATTGCTGTGGGGACGGTGGTGATTCCGTTTGCCTCGTTGGGCTTGATCGCCTATGCGTTCGGTGAATTCGACCGTACGATCACCTGGTCGCCGACCGGGGTGCTGTTTTTCGCGCTTGTGGCCGTTGCGATACGCCAGGTGTGGATGCGCCGGTTCGCTCCGGCTGTGGGGGTTGATCAGTGATCGGTGTAGCGCCTGCGCCGCTGGCCGAATTTCATGTCAGCCGGTCGGCGCCCGTGCTGTGGGCCGTTCAATACGCGCTGGCATGGGTGCCCGTGCTTCTCGCCGTCGGCGCGGCATGGACCGTCACGTCTCTGCCCGCGCACGCGACTACTCCGCTGCACCATGCTGTGGCGATATCGGGGCTGGTGTGCATCGCATGTGCGGTGGCCTGGGTGGTGCTGCGGCCCTTACAGCGTTACCGCAGCTATCGGTGGGGCGTGCTCGACGACACCCTGGTGTATGTGACGTCGAAGACGTTGTGGCATAGGTCATTTTGGGTCATACCGCTGGCACTGGTACGCACGGTGGAACTGCGGCAAGACCCGCTGGCGCGTGTTTTGGGGCTGGCTGCGATACGAGTTCGGGCGGACCAAGGTGAGCTGCGGTTCGTAGGGCTTGAGGCCGGCGCCGGACGGCAGGCGGTCGAGTGGCTCTTCGTCAGAGTCGACGAGGTTTCGGTCTATCGATGAGCAGGGACAAGACCTTCCGTATGGGCCGGGTGGTGGGTAGCGGCGCCTGGTGGGTCTATGTAGTCGGCATGTTGACGGCGGGACGACCGTTCGGCAGCGGTTGGCGGTTCATGAGTGTCGAAGACCTCGAGCTCTTTGGGCAGGGGTTGGGATCGAGTAGGTCGCCGCGATACGCCGAGTATCTGCCTGCGGGGCTGGATGGGCCGATGATTCTTGCTCAGCTTGCGGGCATTGTCGTGATCGCCGCCGCTTTGGCCGAGTTGGCAGTGGTCCGGCGGTGGATTGGGCTTGCGACAGTGGTGGTTTCGTGTGCCTCATTGGCTCTGGTGGCGTTGGTAACGCGCCCACCGCTGACCATGCCGGCGCTCAGCCCGTTCGCGGTGGCAATCGGCGTACTGACCGTATCGGCTCTGCGAGAGATCTGGATGCGGCGATTCGCGTCCTCGCCGAATCCGCCGAAACGGTCAGCGGCCGACCGCCTGAACGGTTGATGAGATGTTCTCCGGCAACGCTTTTCTGTTGTATCTCGACAGCTTTGGATCACGGGAGTGGTCTGGCCCAGGCCGTCGGGTCAGCGGGCAGCTGAGCCGAGCTTGCGGACTTCTGCGCATGCCCGATCCAGCGCCGCTGGATCATCGGTCAGGCTGCTGAGAATCGTGTGCACGCCGGACAATCCGGCTCGGTCGAGCAGGCCCTTCTCGTTGGTCACCCATTCGCCGTGCGCGGCCAGTGCCGCGTGGGCGTACTCCATCGCCGCGACCGCCAGCAGTCCCGCGCACTGGGTTACCCGTCCATGCGGCGCGTGATTCTTCTCGGCGTAGAGCAGGCTCAGTGTGGCGCGCTTCTGCCACACATCGGACGCCGACTCTCGAAGTGCGGCAGGGTAATCCGGGCAGGGCAGGATCCCGTGCAACACTCTGTTGATGGCAAGTTCGCCCACCACGAGATAGCTCGGGATGCCCGCAAGGTGGAACATCAGCGGCTCGATATGGAACTCGCCGTGCTCGGCACGCGCCAGCTGTTCTTTGACATCCGCAAGATCGCGGTAGTGCACATCGACATCGCGGCCGTCTATGTGAAGCCATGCGCCACCATTGAAAACCCCGCCACCCCATGCGCCGATCTCGGAGACATCACCCTCCCAACCGATCTGGCGGAGATCCTCGGGATCGAAGTCACCACGGTAATAGATCGCCAGATCCCAATCACTATCCGGACGATGAGTTCCCTGGGCGCGGGAGCCGCCCAATGTCACCGCCTCGACGGCCGGTAGCGCGGCCAGGTTGTCGGCGACGGAATCCAGGAAAGCTGAGTCGGATGTGGTCATCGGGCTGCGGCGCTGACGAGGGCCTCGACCGCCGCGATGAGTGCGGTGCGGTGCGTTGCCAGGCGCTCTGGGGAGAAGGGCTCGGAAGCCGCGAGACCACGCAGGGCCGGCGACGCCCCGAGCCATGCTGTGGTCAGCCCGAGCGTGAGAGCCAAGATATCGGCCGGTTCCACATCCCCGGCAGATAATCCTGTTTGGGCGATTGCCGCGACCTTCGCCGCATACGCCGAGGTTTCCGCCGGGCCGGCGGCGGGTCGTTCCAGCTGGGCCCAGGTGGCCAGCCGCAGATGCTCGGGATGCTTGATCAGGTGGTCGAACAATGCGCCCGCATAGCCCGGCAGGTCTTCGGGGGTGAAGGGGACGGCCTCGGACATCTGCTGGATGGAGTGGGCGACGACGATGTCGAACAACGTCTCCTTGTTGGTGTAGTAGACGTACAGCAGCCGCTTGTTGGCCTCTGCTGCCGCGCCGATCCGATCGACGCGGGCACCGGCGAGCCCATGCTCCGCGAACTCCGCATACGCGGCGTCGAGCAGCCGCTTCTTGGTGGCAGAGGCGTCGGGCGGCACCCTATGAGCGTAGAGGTAGTCCGCCATTGATTTCGTCAGCACACCGGTTGGGCAGCGGTTTTGCCCGCTTGCCCAACCGGTGTGCCCCCGTTAGGCCAGGTGACTGTTGAACCACTCGGCGATATGTCCGACGGTGCGGTCGACGATGTCGGGCTGGTCGTAGTACTGGAAGTGATTGGTGCCGTTCTCCCAGATGAGCTTCTTGTCGGTGGTGGGGATCGACTCGAAATGGCGTCGGGCGGCCGCCGGGTTCATGCAGGTATCGGAGTGGATGACCAGTGCGGGCTTTTCCAGCGTGGCGACTCCGGGCGCAGTGCTGTAATCGAAGTGGTCGAGGTCGCTCATGATCGCGTAGCGGTTCTCCCAGCCCTTGAGCGTCCACGATCCGTACCAGCTCCACACCAGCGGACCGGGTAATCCCGCATCGGATCCGGCGACGGGGTCGCCGAGATCGGGTGAAACCAGGGGCGCGTAGATGACCTCGCCCGTCTGCTCGTATCGCGCCTTGGCATCGCGGGCACGTTCGAGGCGGGCGGCAAGCAGCGATTCGAGCTGTGCGGTGGTCGGCGCGGTGGCGGGGTCAAACGGGTTTTCGCTGACACCGGCGGCGATCATGAACAGGTCGGTTTCGTGGTCTCGGTAGTAACCTGTCACCGAGGCGACGGCCTTGATCCGGTTGTCGTATGAGGCGATATCCAGCATCTCGGGCCCGCCTTGGCAGACACCCGCCCCGAAGATGCGTGATGCGTCGACGTCCTCACGGGTGAGTAGGTAGTCGATGGCCGCCACCGCGTCTTCGTTTTTCATCTTCGGGTTCTCGAGGCGGCGCGGGGTGCCCCCGCTTTCGCCCACGGTGCGCGGATCGAACGCCAGAGCCAGGAATCCTTCGTCGGCCAGCCGGGTGGCGTAATGGATCGGTGCCTGCTCCTTCTCGAAGGAATAGGGGCCGAGCAGCACGACGGCGGGGAAGGGGCCGTCGCCGTGGGGGCGGTGGACAACACCGACGATGTCCACGCCATGCGAGGGGAAGGTGACCTTTTCGGGGGTGTAGTTACCGTGATGTGGCATTAGCTTCTCCGGGTTCTCGGTGAGGTGCTTTTGGTCTATTGGGAGTGTTCTGGCTCCATCAGTATACATTTTATGTATCTAGTTAGTTACCTTGCTGAGATCCGGGCCGGGCAATAGTGAGAATCGAACAAATGTTCGATATCCTGTCGGGGTGGGCTGGTCACAAGGTCCGCCAACCTGGGCGGAGATGGAGCGCGTGCTCGACGGGCGCCTCAATCCGCACGCCCCGCCGGGTGACGGTGGGGATGGGCCGGCATGGAGCCGAAAGCGACAGCCTTACGAACCGCCACCGCGGGAACGCGGGCGATCGGTCGTGCCGTACGCGGAGTTGCACGCGCATTCGGCATTCAGTTTTCTCGACGGTGCCAGCCTGCCGGAGGAGATGGTGCAGGAGGCCGCACGCCTGGATCTCAAGGCGCTGGCCATCACCGACCACGATGGTTTCTACGGGGTCGTGCGTTTCGCGGAAGCCGCCAAGGAATTGGGACTGCCCACCGTGTTTGGGGCGGAACTATCTCTTGGGGGGCAGGGCAATACCGAGGATTCGGTACATCTGCTGGTATTGGCTCGTGGCCAGGAGGGGTATCGGAGGTTGTCGCGGCAGATGGCCGGCGCGCATCTGTCGGGTGGAACGCCCAAAGACCGGAAGGGCAAGCCACGCTATGACCTTGATGCACTCACCGAGGCGGCCGGAGGGCACTGGCACATCCTGACCGGGTGCCGTAAGGGTCACGTGCGACGGGCACTCGCGGGCGGCGGTCCTGTTGCTGCGGAGAGGGCGCTGGCCAATCTGGTGGACCGATTCGGTGCCGACCGCGTCAGCATAGAGCTCAACAGACACGGTCACCCGGGCGAAGACGAACGCAACGCGGAGCTGGCCGCGTTGGCCCGGGGCTTCGGTGTCGGCGTTATCGCCACCACGGCAGCACATTTCGCGACGCCCGAGAGTGGGCGCCTGGCCATGGCGATGGCGGCGGTGCGGGCGCGTAAGAGCCTTGATGACGCCGCGGGCTGGTTGGATCCGGTGGGCGGGGCTCATCTGCGTTCCGGTGATGAGATGGCGCGATTGTTTTCTCACTATCCGGAGGTGGTGACGGCGGCCGCCGAGCTGGGGGAGGAGTGCGCCTTCGATCTGCGGCTCATTGCCCCACAGTTGCCGCCGTTCGACGTCCCGTCCGGCCACACCGAGGACAGTTGGTTGCGGCATCTGGCCCTTGAGGGTGCCGCGCGCCGATACGGTCCCCGGGCGGGTGCGCAGAAGGCCTATGCCCAAATCGAGCGTGAGCTGGAAATCATTGCGCAGCTGAATTTTCCGGGCTATTTCCTGGTGGTGCATGACATCACGCAGTTCTGTCGCCGCAGCGATATCCTGTGTCAGGGCCGTGGTTCTGCCGCCAACTCGGCGGTCTGCTATGCGCTCGGGGTCACCAATGTGGACCCGGTGGCCAATGGTCTGCTGTTCGAACGGTTCCTGTCGCCGGCCCGTGACGGGCCGCCGGATATCGATATCGATATCGAATCGGACGAACGGGAACAGGCCATCCAGTACGTCTACAACAAGTATGGCCGTGAGTATGCGGCTCAGGTGGCCAACGTGATCACATACCGTGGTCGCATGGCCGTGCGGGACATGGCCAAGGCGCTGGGGTTCGCGCAAGGGCAGCAGGATGCCTGGAGTAAACAGATGGGCCACTGGGGTGGCCTGGCCGATGCCGCGGCGGTTGACGGTATCCCGCCGCAGGTGATTCAGCTGGCGAGGCAGATCAAGGATTTTCCGCGTCACATGGGCATCCACTCCGGTGGCATGGTCATCTGCGATCGGCCGCTGGCCGATGTGGTGCCCGTCGAATGGGCGCGCATGGAAAACCGCAGTGTGCTGCAGTGGGACAAAGACGATTGTGCGGCAGTGGGTTTGGTGAAGTTCGATCTTCTCGGGCTTGGCATGCTTTCGGCGCTGCACTATTGCATCGATCTGGTTCGCGAGCACAAGGGCATCGATGTCGACTTGGCTCATATCGATCTGAAGGAGCAGGCGGTTTACGAGATGCTGGCCCGCGCCGATTCGGTGGGAGTGTTTCAGGTGGAGTCGCGGGCTCAGATGGCCACGCTGCCCCGGCTGAAACCCAAGTGTTTCTATGACCTGGTGGTGGAGGTGGCACTGATCAGGCCCGGCCCCATTCAGGGGGGCTCGGTGCATCCATATATCCGGCGGTACAACAAAATCGACAAGGATTGGCAGCACGATCATCCCTCCATGGCGGCCGCGCTCGATAAGACCCTGGGGGTGCCGTTGTTTCAGGAGCAGCTGATGCAGCTCGCCGTCGATGTCGCCGGGTTCAGCCCCGCCGAATCCGACCAGTTGCGCCGGGCGATGGGCTCTAAACGATCGCCGGAACGAATGGAACGGCTACGTAACAGGTTCTACGAGGGTATGCGGAACCTGCACGGCATAACCGGCGAGCTGGCCGATCGGATCTACGAAAAGCTTTATGCCTTTGCCAATTTCGGATTTCCAGAAAGTCATGCACAGAGTTTCGCCTCGTTGGTGTTCTATTCTTCCTGGTTCAAGCTGCATCATCCGGCCGCATTCTGCGCGGCCCTGCTGCGTGCGCAGCCCATGGGCTTCTATTCGCCGCAGTCCTTGGTGGCCGATGCGCGCAGGCACGGTGTCACCGTGCACGGGCCCGATGTGAATGCCAGCCTGTCCTATGCCACGTTGGAGAATGCGGGGCTGGAAGTGCGGATAGGTCTGGGCGCCGTCCGCCACATCGGAAATGACTTGGCGCAGGCCATCGTCGAGGAACGAAAAGTGCGCGGCCCGTTCGTCTCTCTGCTCGATCTGACCGGACGTATCCAGTTGACCACAGCGCAGGTCGAGGCCCTGGCCACCGGGGGTGCGTTGGGCTGCTTCGACATGTCCCGGCGAGAGGCGCTCTGGGTGGCGGGTGCTGCCGCCGCCCAGCGGCCCGACCGGCTGCCTGGTGTCGGGGTGTCTTCGCGCATCCCCGCGCTTCCGGAGATGGGTGAGGTGACGCGGGCGGCAGCCGACGTGTGGGCCACCGGTGTTTCACCGGACAGTTATCCCACGCAATTCCTGCGTGCGCGCCTCGATGCGATGGGGGTGGTCCCGGCTAAGGGGCTTTTCGGGGTGCCTGACGGGTCACGCGTGCTGGTGGCGGGTGCAGTCACCCATCGTCAGCGCCCGGCCACGGCGGCCGGGGTTACCTTTATCAATCTCGAGGACGAGACAGGCATGGTGAACGTGGTGTGTTCGGTGGGTCTGTGGGCAAGGTATCGCAAGCTGGCAGTCACGGCACGGGCATTGATCATCCGCGGTCAGGCGCAGAACGCCAGTGGCGCGGTTTCCGTGGTGGCCGATCAGCTGCGACCGCTGGACCTTCAGATCCGTTCCACCTCGAGAGACTTTCGTTAGACGCTGCCCGCAAAGTCGTGTTGTCGCCAGGCCTCGTACGCGGCGATGGCGGCGGCATTGGACAGATTGAGTGATCTGCGCCCGGGCAGTAGCGGGATGCGCACCTTCTCGGTGATGTGTGGATCGGCGAGCACCTCCGCATCCAGACCGGTGGGCTCCGGGCCGAACAGCAGCACATCGCCCGGCTGGTACGCGATATCGGTATACGTGACGCTGGCATGTGCGGTGAAGGCGTATACCCGTTGTGGTTTCAGTGTTTTCCACGCGGCGGAAAGGTTTTCGTGAACCGTCACCGACGCCATGTCGTGATAATCCAGACCGGCACGCCGCACCTTGGCCTCGGACAGGTCGAACAGTGGCTGCACCAGATGCAGCTCGCACCCGGTGCCCGCCACCATCCGGATCGCGTTCCCGGTATTGGGGGCGATGCGGGGTTCATGGAAAAGGATGTGAAACACGGTGACAGTATCCCTGCTCGTAACGGCGTGACCCGAGGCACGATGGAACCATGCGCAGTCCGGCACGGTATGAGGGCCGAACCACGGCCGATGCCAGCTGGCGGGCGGTGTCCGCGGCTGCCGATGTCACGCTGTCCGGTATCGCTCACGGATATACCGAACTTCGGGAGCGCGCCCACCGGCCTGTCGAACGCAGCGAGGTTGCCGGTGTGGCGCCCGTGCTTGTCGTCGAGCTCGATGCCCCGCTGCTCGTTGCCGACGTGGCCGATCACGCGTCGCCACGAATATGGCAGGCATTCGTCGCGGGTGTCAGCCAGGGACCGTCCTCGACCGTGCATTCAGGTGCGCAACACTGCATTGAGGTGCGGTTGACGCCGCTCGGGTTGCACCGGGTATCCGGGCTGGCGATGGACGCAGTGAGCAATCGTGTGGTGAGTCTTGAGGAATTGTTCGGGAAGAAAGCCCGGTACCTGCCCGAACGCCTTGCCGCTGAGCCCAACTGGGTGCGCCGTTTCGACTTGCTTGATTCGGTGTTCATGCGTGCTGCGGCCGAAGGTCCCGAAGCAGACGCCGAGGTCGAATTCGCCTGGCATCGACTGAATCGCACCGGGGGAACTGCGGGGATCGGCGAGATACTGAACGAGATTGGTTGGAGCCGTGCTCGATTGGCGCAGCGTTTCCGCAGCCAAGTCGGTCTGACGCCCAAAGCGGCCGCACGTGTACTTCGCTTCAATCGTGCGATGACGTTGCTCAACCAGCCGGGCCACCGCTCGCTCTCCTCGATTGCCTTGGCTTGCGGATACTTTGACCAGGCGCATTTCAATAGAGACTTCCGGGTGCTCGCCGGGTGTTCGCCGCGGCAACGGGCCGCACTGCGGCATGAAGACCTGATGGGATACCGGATACCGGCCGACGGCGAACATTTGTACAAGACGGGCGTGGACGGCGGGCCTAGCGTCGGCACTGTCCTGTGAATCCAATCGAGAAGGAAACCCCACGATGGCTGGTGAACCGACGTATTTCGAGATCGGCGTGCCTGATGCGCTACGCGCTCAGAAGTTCTATGTGCGGCTCTTCGGCTGGAAACCGCATGCGATGGGTGAATCCGGACAGGCCTGGCTTGAAACAGAAGGGGCGCGAGGCGGTCTGCACAACGATGACGAGGACCGCCGGATCGACGTGTTTTTCGGCGTTGCGGACATTGACGCCGCAGTCATGACCGTCCGCGAACTCGGCGGCGAAGCCGAGGACCCCGGGCCGGAGGAGCCTGGCTTTGGCAGGTTCACATTCTGCAGAGACGACCAGGGTGTGCGGTTCGGGCTGCATCAGCCCGCCCATGACACGGCCTGATCGAGCGGCACCTGCGGCGGCGTGGCCGCTCGTCGGACCCGACCGGCATGATGGCAGTCATGGCCGAGCACTGGACAGATCGTGAGATCACCGCAGAGACCTTCTACGACGAGGACTTTCGCGAACTGCACACCGAGCGTGTGGTTTTCACGGAATGCGATTTCAGCGGAGCCAATCTCACCGAGTCGCTGCACGTCGGCTCGGCCTTCCGGAACTGCACCTTCCGGTGCACCTCGCTATGGCATTCGGAGTTCCGGCAATGCAGCCTGCTGGGCTCCACGTTCACCGATTGTCGGGTGCGGCCGTCGAAGTTCACCGAAACCGACTTCACGCTGTCTTCGCTCGCTGGGCTCGATCTGCGCGAGATGGATCTGTCGGACTGCCGTTTCCGTGAGGCCAACCTGGTGGGCACCGATATGCGCAAGGCAAACCTGCATGGCGCCGACTTCACCGGTGCCCGCACCCAGAACCTCAAACTCGACGGGGCCGATCTGCGTGGTGCGCGCATCGACCCGACGCTGTGGACCACCGCGGCCCTGATCACCGCCAAAGTCGATCTGCCCCAGGCCATCGCGTTCGCCGCCGCGCACGGATTGGACGTGCACGGGGGCTAGATGCCCCGGCGAAGCTCAGCCCTTCAGGCGGATGCGCCAGCGTACGAACCCGGCCATCACCAGCGAGAGCAGCCCCAGGATGCCCATATCGAACAGCCAGGTTCCCGCGTCGTGGTTCCACAACTCGTCCTGCGGTCCCACCGGTACCAGCTTGCGCAAGTCGCAGGTGGCGGCCGTGGCCGCGAATCCCCAGCGCGACGGGAACAGGAACGAAAGCTGTTCCAGCCCGGCACGTCCCGTCACCGGGATCAGGCCACCGCTGAACACGATCTGCGTCATGGTGGCGATCACCAGCATGGGCATCACCTGCTCGGCCGAGGTCGCCAGCGAGGACAGCACCAGGCCCAGTACTGTGGCCGCACATGCGGTGGCCGCGACGGCAACCCACAGCTCGAAGTTCGCGCTTCCCAACAGCACCGCGCCCTGCGTGGGACCGCCACGGACAATCACGATGACGGCCGTCATGATCGCCGACTGCACGATGGCGGCGCCGCAGTAGGTGATGATCTTGGCGAGTAGGTAGGCCGTGGCGGACAGGCCCACCGCCTGTTCTCGCCGGAAGATCACCCGTTCACCGATGAGGTCGCGGATGGTCAGCGCGAGACCCAGGAAGCTCGCACCGAGATTCGTCAGCGCCAGCAGCAGACCCGGTTCGTTCGGGTTGTCGGGCAGTGCCACGTTGAATCCCGCGCTGCCGGGTACCGACAACACCAAGCCCGCCAGGACGAATGGCAGCAGCGCCAGGAAGATGAAGTACCCACGATCGGCCAGGATCAGTCGCCCCTGCCGGCGTGCCACCGTGGAGACTTGCCGCAGCAGGCTGGTCTTGGGGGGCTTGCCCAGGTCGCCGGGCGGGCTTGCCGCCGTGGCGGGTTTGTTGGCGGCGGGATGCCGCGACAAATACGCCTGATGCACCCCGTCCGGATCGGCCGCGGCGTTGGCGAAGATATCGGCCCAGTCGGTGGTGCCCATCTCCTGACCGATGCTGCGGGGCGGCCCGCAGTAGGCGGTCTTGCCGCCGGGCGCCAGCAGCAGCACCTGGTCGCAGTAGCTCAGGTAGGTCAGCGAGTGCGTGACCACCACGACCACACGGCCCGCGTCGGCGAGCTGGCGCATCAGGCTCATCACCTGACGGTCCAGCGCCGGATCCAGCCCGGATGTGGGTTCGTCGAGGATCAGCAGCGACGGGCCGGTCAGCAGCTCCATGGCCACCGAGGCGCGCTTGCGCTGTCCACCCGACAGCTTGTCGACGCGTGTCTCGGCGTGCTTGGTCATCTCGAGTTCCTCGAGAACCCGGGACACGACCTGCTCGCGATCCTCCTTGGTGGTATCCGGCGGCAGCCGTAATTCGGCGGCGTAGTGCAACGCCTGACTGACGGTGAGCTGCGGGTGCACCACGTCGTCCTGCGGCACCATGCCGATGCGGTTTCGCATGACGGCGTATTCGGCGTGCACCCCGTGCCCTTCGAAGGACACCTTGCCCGCCGACGGTTGGGTGTTGCCGACGATCAGCCGGGCCAGGGTGGACTTGCCCGCCCCGGAAGGACCGATGACCGCGGTCAACGAGCCGGGACCAGCCGAGAAGCTGATGTCGTCAAGCAGCTTCTTGCCGCCCTCGACGACGAAGTCGATGCTCTGCACTTCGAGGCCGCCGACGCGGGTGGCAGTCGTCGGTTTGACCAGCGTGCCGTCCTGGACGACCAGGTCGACGTTACCGATGGTGACGGTGTCGCCTTCGCGCAGCGACGACTGCTCCACCTGGACACCATTGACGAAGGTGCCGTTGATGGTGTGCAGGTCCTGGATCTCCAGGCCGCCGGGAGTGGGTAGCAACAACGCGTGGTGACGCGAGGCCAGCACGTCATTGACGACGATGGTGTTGTCGGGGGCGCGGCCCACGGTGATCGCGCCGGGGGTGGGCTTGGGTGCGCCACCGATCCCGAGTGCGCGCATCGCCCGGGTGCCGAAGGGCTCGACGGGCTCATTGGAGTAAGACGCCGGTACCGGCGTGGGTTCCGACGGGTACTGCTGGCGTGGCCGGGTCGGTCCCGAGGTTCCGTACGTCTGTGGGCCCGAAGGCGCAGCCCCGTACGGATGCTGCTGGCTGGGCGGCTGGCCGTAGGTCTGCGGGCCGGACTGATAGCCGCCGGTGGGATAGTGCTGCTGCGTGCTGTGGTACGGCTGGCCGGTGGTGCCGTGCTGCTGCGCGCCCGTGTAGGGGGCCTGCTGCTGTGCGCCGGAGACATAACCACGCATGGTCGGGGGAGCGATGCCGAGCTGTGTCTCGCCCCCCAGGCCTCCAAGCGCGAACGTCAGCCGTGGGCCCCCGGGGTCGCCCAGGTTGATCACGGTGTCGTCGCGCACCTCGACCCAGCCGACCTGGCGGCCGTTGACAAAGATGCCGTTGAGGCTGCGTTGGTCCTCGGCGATCCATTTACCGTCAACGAACCTGATTATCAGGTGGATACGCGACACCAACGGGTGCGTGATGCGTACATCGGCGTGGATATCGCGGCCGATATGAATATCGTGCCCGGGCGCGAACTTTCGCTCGTCACCGTCGAATACCACCGTGAGAGTGGGTGCTTCCCGACCAGTCATCGCTATCGACTGTATCGGTTCACAGTCAGTGGTCAGTCTTCCCGCGCCGGGGCTCACCGGCTCTAGGACAGAGTTGTGCGCTCGTGCACAGCGTCAATTGGCGACCGTAAAACGCTCACGGCGGTGTGCCGGGTGCTCGAGTTCGTCAGCGACCGCGACCGCATAATCCTCGGCCGAGATGCTCTGCCCGGCCGGGGCGTCGCCTGCAACGCGGTATGAACCCGTGCGTTTTCCCGGCTCGATGAGCGGCGCCGGGGAAAGGTAGACCCAGTCCACGTCCTGCGCAGTCTGCTCAAGTGTGTCGAGCGCCGCGGCGTGAGCCAGCGCTTCGGCGCGGTATGGCTCGGGGAATTCGGGGGAGTCGACCAGGCGTACCCCGTTGACGCGGAGCGTTCCTGCCCCGCCCACGACGAACAGGCGGGTGCCGTGGAGGTTGGCGGCGGCCGCGGTGATTGCTTCGATGAATTCGCTGTGCGGTTCCCCGGAACGGCTCGGTCCAATCGCGGAAACTACGGCGTCGTGTCCGGCGGCGACCGTTGCCACCAGAGCGCCGTCGGTGAGTGTTCCTGCCCTCGTGGAGTCGCTACCGCGGCGGCTGTATCCGGTCACCTGGTGTCCGCGGCTGCGTAGCTCGGCGGCGATGCGCGAGCCGACCATTCCGGTTGCTCCGAATATTGCGATCTTCATGGGGCACGTCCCTTCGTCGATTTGTGCGGACGCCCCAAGGTATCCAATGGTAACTTGGTACCTCAAAGTAACTAATGGAGCTTTCAATGTATCCCTCGTCACAGCCCACGGATGACTGGTGGGGAAACCTGTTCGATACGCAGTGCCCTACCCGGATCGTGCTGGACAGGATCGGGGACAAGTGGACGGTCCTGGTGGTCGCGGCCCTTGCCGACGGACCCATGCGGTTCACTGCCCTACGAGATCGGATCGGCGGCGTCACCGGCAAGGTGCTTACCTCCACATTGCGTTCGATGCTCCGTGACGGGCTGGTGAAACGGACGGCCTATGCCACCGTCCCGCCGAAGGTGGAATACCAGCTGACCGAGTTGGGGCTGTCCCTGCGCGAGCCCATCGACCAACTACGGACGTGGGCGGAGCGCAATGTGGCCCACATCGTCCGCAATCGGGAAGCCCACGACGGGGACATGCCGTCGACAGACACAGCCATTGGGTGAATACGTCCTGGCGTGCGTGAAGTTCAGAGGTTGTGCAGCAAAAAGAGCGTCCTGACGAGGACCAACGCGCATAGCGTCGGCCAGTACCAAATGTGCCAGTGACGCCAGTGGCCAACGCCCATCACTATCGGTGCCGCCACGCACGCACATACGGTGAACAACGCCCAGACGAACACCGCGGCGGCCGCGTCGGCCTGTTCGGGTGCCGCGCCGCTGAAGGCGAGCGGAAAGATCGAGGCGAACGCGACAACGCCCGCCGTCGCGCTCACCAGCACCCACAACAGCCAGCTGACAACGGTCTCCGCAGTCCCCGGTTTCCGGCCCGCGGCCGCTGTCATCATGACAGTGATGCTAGGTGAGCACGCAGTGCGTTTTGCTGAAAATCGTTGCCATGCATTGATTGCAGTGGGTACACCGCGAATGAGATGCCCGGTCGGCCGCCACCCGATTCACCAGGTCGGGATCGGCGAGTAGCGCGCGGCCCATGGCCACGAACTCGAAGCCCTCGGCCATGGCCAGGTCCATCGATTCACCACCGGTGATGCCGCCCAGCAGAATCAACGGTATGTCCAGTTCGGCGCGGAACCGACGGGCATCCTCGAGCAAGAACGCGTCGTGATAGGGGTACGACCGAAAGAACTTCTTTCCGGTCAGGCGTACGCCCCAACCCATGGGTTTGGGGAAGCCCTTGGCGAGTTCGCGGATCGGCACGTCGCCACGGAACAGGTACATGGGATTGACCAGGGAGCTGCCCGCGGTCAATTCCAGGGCATCGAGTCCACCGTCCTCCTGTAGCCAGGTGGCCGTTTGTAGAGACTCCTCGATGGGTATGCCGCCGCGGATGCCGTCGGTCATGGTTAGTTTGGCGGTGACGGCCAAGCGGCTGCCGGCAACCTTGCGTACTGCTTGAACCACCGCGCGGGCTACCTTGGCGCGGTTGGCCAGCGATCCGCCGTACTCATCTCCGCGCCGGTTGAACAGCGGGCTCAGGAACGAACTCACGAAATATCCGTGTCCCAAATGGATTTCGACGGCATCGAAGCCCGCTTCAATTGCCAGCCGGGCCGCGTTCGCGTGGGCGGCGATGACGCCGTCGATATCGGAGGCGCTGGCGCGGCGTGCGAATTTCATGCCCAGCGGATTGAAGAACCGGATCGGGGAGAGGGCCGGGGATCCGTTGGACCGTGCGTTGGCCACCGGTCCGGCATGACCGATCTGAGCCGAGACGGCGGCGCCGGTGTCGTGGATGGCATCGGTGAGGCGGCGCAGCCCGGGGATGGCCTCTTCGCGCATCCATACCTGCCCATACTCGGTACGTCCCTCGGGCGCGACCGCGCAATAGGCCACGGTCGTCATCCCGACTCCGCCGAGCGCGGGCCTGCGGTGATACTCGATGAGATCGTCGGTGACGAAGGCGTCCGGGGAGGCGGCCTCAAACGTCGCGGCCTTGATCGTCCGGTTGCGCAGCGTGATCGGACCGAGCCGCGCGGGCGCCAGCACGTCGGGAATTCCTGCGGCGTCACTGCCCATGGTCGGCAGATTACGCCGTGCCCATGGCCGGCGAATTCTGGATGTGGACTCCTAATTTTAGGCAAGTCCGGTGGATGTACGTTCGTCATATGACCTCCCTGAATCTGTCGGCCGACGAAGTTCTGACCACCACTCGTTCGGTGCGTAAGCGCCTGGATTTCGATAAGCCCGTCGAGCGCGCGGTTGTTGAGGAATGTCTGAACATCGCGATGCAGGCACCAACGGGCTCCAACCACCAGGGCTGGCATTGGGTGATCGTGGAGGACGCCGAGAAGAAGAAGGCGATCGCCGACATCTACCGCGAGGGCTGGAACAAGTACGCCAAGGGGGCGGGAGCCACCTACGCCGAGGGGGATACCCGGGCAGAGCGCAAGGCGAAGGTCGTGGACTCCGCCGGTTATCTCGCCGAGAACTTCGAGCGCTCGCCGCTGTTCCTCATTCCCTGCATCGAGGGCCGCCTGGACAATCTGCCGGTGGTAGGCGCCGCGTCCTCGTGGGGTTCGCTGCTGCCCGCGGTGTGGAGCTTCATGCTTGCGGCGCGTAACCGCGGTCTGGGATCGGCCTGGACCACGCTGCATCTGATGGACGACGGTGAGAAGCGCACCGCCGACATCGTGGGTATCCCGTTCGACAAGGTCACCCAGGGTGGTTTGTTCCCCATCGCATACACCGTGGGTACCGACTTCCGGCTTGCCAAGCGTCAGCCACTCGCCGACGTCCTGCACTGGGACACGTGGTGAGGGGCGATGAGCCGCTTGCGCGAAGAGCTGTAGGCCCAGGAATACTAGCCGTGTGACGGCGACTCGACTTGATGGCAAGGCCACCCGCGATGAGATCTTTGTGGAGCTGGCCACTCGTGCCGCGGCGCTGAAGGCGGCGGGCAAGACACCGGGGCTGGGCACCATCCTGGTGGGTGACGACCCGGGTTCGCACGCCTATGTGCGCGGCAAGCACGCAGACTGCGCCAAGGTGGGCCTCAACTCGATCCGTCGTGATCTGCCCGCCGATATCGATCAGGCCACACTGTGCGCCACCATCGACGAGCTGAACGCCAACCCGGATTGCACCGGCTACATCGTGCAGCTGCCGCTGCCCAAGCATCTTGACGAGAACGAGGCGCTGGAGCGCATCGACCCGGACAAGGACGCCGACGGCCTGCACCCGACGAACCTGGGCCGGCTGGTGCTCGGCAAGGAGGCCCCGCTTCCCTGCACGCCCCGCGGGATCGTGTATCTGCTGCGTCGCTATGACGTGAAGCTCGACGGGGCACACGTCGTGGTGATCGGTCGCGGTGTCACGGTGGGGCGTCCACTCGGGCTGCTGCTGACCCGGCGCTCGGAGAACGCGACAGTCACCCTGTGCCACACCGGAACCCGTGATCTGGCCGCGCTGACCCGGCAGGCCGACATCATCGTGGCGGCCGCCGGTGTGCCGCACATGGTGACGGCGGACATGGTCAAGCCGGGTGCCGCGGTGGTCGACGTCGGCGTGAGCCGGGTCGACGACAAGCTAACCGGCGACGTGGCCGAGGATGTCTGGGACGTGGCCGGGTACGTCTCGCCCAACCCCGGCGGAGTCGGGCCGCTGACCCGGGCCTTCTTGCTCACCAATGTGATCGAGCGGGCGGAACGTTCGTGACCGCCCTGCAACCCGGGCCGCGGCGTCTTCTCCCGACAGCGTTGGACGCGATCCAGCGGTTCGCCCGTGAGCAGTGGCCGATCCTGGTGGTCTCGGCGGTCTTTCTGGCGGCGCTGGGGCTGGTGATCGCCGATCGTTGGCGGCGCGGCGCGCTGGTCGTCGGCATCGCGGTCGGGATCGCGGCGGCATTGCGCTTGGTGCTGACCGACGACACTGCGGGTCTATTGGCGGTGCGCAGCAAGACCTTTGATGTCGGTGCGCTCGGTGCGGTGGCGGCGGCGATGGTCTACCTGGCGCTGACCATCGATCCGCTGGGTACCGGATAGGGCGTCATTTCAGCAGTTGCACCGAGCGGGCGATGGAGTCGGCCTGCTCGCCGAGGAACTGCTCGGACGGTTCGCCGTTGGCGCCGGTGACATTGGTGGTGGCGATCTGCCAACGCTGATCGCCCTGACCGACGAATGCCACGTAGATCTTCGGCGTCGCCGCGACCGGAGGTTTGCCCTCCGCGGCTGGCGGTTTCTCCAGTTCCAGGCTGGCCGAGGCTCCGGGCAGATTGGGGCCGTCCCATGAATCTCGTTTGTCTGCAGTGACTTTCGACTTGCGGGTCTTGACGAAGTCGCTTACCGCGTCGGCGTTGGACGAAGCCAGCCAGCGCTTCACCTCGGGAGCGGCCGTGTCGTCGTCGGGAGGCGTCAGCTTGCGGATGCGCACGTACTGAGCCAGCTCCGACGACTCCCACTTGGGCCGGACCTGGTAGGTCACCATTCCCTTGTTGTTGTGCACTCCGTCGGCGAAGGACACCCAGTCATGGGGGGTGTTGATGTAGATGCCCAGCTCGGGGATGAATTGCCGGGTATGCCGTTCGGCGGGCGCGCTGCTGGAAGTGGGCTCGGACTCGCTCTTGGCGTTCGAGGATGAGCCGTGTGATCCACAGCTGGCGAGCGGCGGGGTCAGCAGTGTGGTGGTGACAAAGAGGGCTGCCAACAGGCGGCGATCCGTACGCACGGGTACACCGTAGCGGCACCGGCCGCGTTCGTCGCGGCGAATCGGTGCACCCGGTGTTACCGATTCAGGGTCGCCCGAATACTCACCGTGACATAGGGCAGCGCCAGGCCTGCCGATTGCGCCAGGGCCGGATGGGTCGCCAGGAGCTCCCGAACCTGTTGCAGAGTCTTCTTCCGGGCTGCCTCGGGGGCGGTGATGCAGTAGCTGCGGGAGGCGACCATGTCCAGAAGTGCTTGCGGGGTAAGGTAATTCGTCCACTCGACCTGATGACGTTCCTGCCCGGTGAATGGAGCGGGCAGGGCGCCCACGTCTGCCGAGTCCGCCGCGTTCTCGTGACCGATGATGTGTCCCAAATCGGACACCCATCCCAGGCGTTCGTCGCGTACATTCCACACCAGGCCCAGCCGTCCGCCTGGACGTAGTACCCGCGCCACCTCCGGGATGGCGCGTTCGGGGTCCACCCAATGCCAGGCCTGCGCGACGAGCACGGCATCCACGCTGTTGTCGGGCAGCGGAATCTCCTCAGCGGTGCCCAGCAGCGCGGGCGTGTCGGGGAGTGAGTTGCTCAGCACCTCAAGCATTTCCGCGAGGGGGTCCACCGCTACGACATTGAGTCCGCGTTCCACCAGGCGAGTGGTGAGCTTGCCGGTGCCTGCGCCCAGGTCCAGGACGTCGTGTGCTCCGGGAGGCAGCAGCCAGTCGATAGCCTCGGGCGGGTAGGAGGGCCGGCCTCGTTCGTAGGCGGCTGCCTGCGAACCGAACGAAAGCGATGGTTCTGCCTGTGCGTCCGGCATTCGCGCTCCCTCTGGGTTCGGTGTTTACGAAGCCTGTGTTGCCTTGGCCAGTGCGAGCGTTTCCCGCACCAACTCGCTCACCGCGTCGAACTCGATGAGGAATGCGTCATGGCCGTGCACCGACTCGACCACCCGCAAGCCGGTACAACCAGGCAGCAGGTCCGCTAATTCCTCCTGCAGTCGCAGCGGGTAGAGCCGGTCGGAGGTGATACCGCCGACCACGACAGGGACCGGGCAGCCGCGTAGCGCCTTCTCCACACCGCCGCGGCCCCGACCGACGTCGTGGCGGTTGAGCGACTCGGTCAGGATGACGTAGCTGCCCGCGTCGAAGCGCCGAACGAACTTGTTGCCCTGATGTTCCAGGTAGCTCTGCACCGCGTATCGGCCATCCGCCCAGGGGTCTTCGGGGCCGTCCGGGCCGACCTGCGGGTCATTGCCGAACCGGGTGTCCAATTCGACCTCGCCGCGGTAGGTCAGATGCGCGATCCGCCGGGCCAGATTCAGTCCCTTCCCGGGGCTGCGTCCGCTGCCGTGGTAGTCGCCACCCTGCCAGTCCGGATCAGTCTGGATGGCGGCGATCTGCGTACTCTGCGTGCCGATCTGGTCGCCGGTGGCCCGCGCGCCCACTGCCAGTACCAGGGCCGCACGAACCGCATCCGGATGCATCACAGCCCATTCCAGCGCACGGGCGCCGCCCATCGAACCGCCGACGACGGCCGCGACCTCGGTGATGCCCAGCTGGGCGAGGGCGGCGACGTCGGCGTTCACCTGGTCGCGCACCGAGACTTCGGGGAATCGTGAACCCCAGGGCTTGCCGTCGCGGGCGAGGGAAGTGGGGCCGGTGGTGCCTCGGCAGCCCCCCAGGACATTGGTGGCCACGGCGCACCAGTGATCGGTGTCGATCGCCGCGCCCGGGCCGATGATCCCCTCCCACCAGCCGCCGGTGATGTGGTCGGGCCCGGCGGGTCCGACCACATGAGAATCGGCGGTGAGCGCGTGGCACACGAACACCACGTTGTCGCGCCGGGGTGAGAGCTCGCCCCAGCTCTGTACCGCGATGGTCACGTCGTCGATCACAGCACCGCTTTCCAGAGTGATCGAACCTATTGGTACATAGGCGATCTCATCGCCCTGGGGTAGGGCGATGTGGGGGACCGGAAGCTGCTGTTCGATGGTCACGATGATGCCACCGCCGCGGGTTGTTTGAGCCTGCGTACGGCCGTGAATCCGGACTCCAGGTCGGCCAGGATGTCGTCGATGCCCTCGATGCCGACGGCCAACCGGACCAGTCCCGGCGTGACCCCGGAGGCCACCTGTTCGGCAGGGGAGAGCTGTCCGTGCGTTGTGGTGGCCGGGTGGATGACAAGCGAACGCACATCACCGATGTTGGCGACCTGGCTGTGCAGGGTCAGGGAATCGATGAAGGTGGTCGCAGCCTCGACACCACCGTCCAGTTCGAATGCGAGCACGGCACCGGCTCCCTTGGGGGCCAAGGCCTTCGCGCGCTCGTACCATGGAGATGTGGGTAGCCCGGCGTAGTTGACGCGAGTGACTTCCGGCTGTGCGACAAGGAATTCGGCCACCCGCTGTGCGTTCGCCACGTGCCGCTCCACGCGCAGGCTCAATGTTTCCAAACCCTGAGCGATGAGGAATGCGTTGAATGGCGAGATGGCGGGACCGAGGTCGCGCAGCAGCTGCACACGCGCCTTAAGTGCGTAGGCCGGCGCGCCCAGATCGGCGAACACCACGCCGTGGTAGCTCGGGTCGGGGGTGGTGAATCCGGGATGGCGACCCTGGGTCCAGTCGAAGGTACCTCCGTCGATGATCACGCCGCCGATTGCATTGCCGTGTCCACCAAGGTATTTGGTGGCCGAGTGCACCACGACGTCGGCCCCGTGTGCCAGCGGCTGGATCAGATAGGGGGTGGCGACGGTGTTGTCGACGATCAGCGGGATGCCTGCCGCGTGCGCGATCTCCGACAGGCCGGCGATGTCGAGAATGTCGTTCTGCGGGTTGGAGATCGACTCGGCGAACAGCGCCTTGGTATCCGGGGTGATGGCGTTGCGCCACGACTCCAGATCATCGGGGTCTTCGACGAAGGTAGTCGAGATGCCCAGTCGTGGCAGCGTGTAGTGCAGCAGATTGTAGGTGCCTCCATACAGGCGCGGGCTGGAGACGATGTTGTCGCCGGCCTGTGCGATGTTCACGATCGCCAGGGTCGCCGCCGCCTGTCCGGAGGCAAGTAGCAGCGCGGCCACGCCACCTTCCAGGGCTGCGATGCGCTGCTCGACGACATCCTGGGTGGGGTTGCCGATGCGGGTGTAGATGTTGCCCTCTTCGGACAGCCCGAAGAGCGCCGCGGCGTGCGCGGTGTCGTTGAAGACGTAGGAGGTGGTCTGGTAGATCGGCAGGGCCCGCGCGTTGGTCGCCGCGTCGGCGGACTGGCCCGCGTGGATCTGCTTGGTCTCGAACGCCCACTGGGCGGAGCGAGGCTTGTCCGAGCGACTGTCTGCTGTGGTGGGATCGATATCGGTCATGGCGCTCTCCTGGGGTAGTCGGGTAGGGCAGTCAGGGCTGGGGGCAACAGCGACAGTGCTGATGAGCCGCTGGCGCGAAGAACAACCGGAACCGACAACAGGAACGCAGGGACCTACCCCCGGGTGACGAATACTCCATCGGGCCAACCTGTCTTCTCGGGGCCCGCCATCGGACCCGCGCTTGCCGTGTGGCCGACTGTTCCGTCATCAACCTCTGACAGCCCAGTCGGCTACTCAACCTGGTCATCACCCGGGGCACCCCACCGCGGTTGGAGGGTTGCCGACCAGCGAGCCGGGGCTTGACGCTGGTACTCATGACCGCTTAGCAGCGTATCGCAATTCACCGAATGGTTGCCACCAGGTAGTCGAAGCGCATATGGGAGCGCGATCACAGGCCGTCCGCCCGCCTAGGCTCGAAGGCGACGTGATACTGAATAGGGCATCCGTGTGACCCACGGGGTACCTGAGATTTTGACCGACCAACAAGTCCGATCAACGATGCCGGGAGTGACTAATGAGTGCGCAGCAGCCGACCATCATCTACACGCTGACAGACGAGGCGCCGCTGCTCGCGACGTACTCCTTCTTGCCGATCATCCGGGCATTCGCCGGGCCGGCGGGTATCGACGTCCAAACCAGTGACATCTCCGTTGCCGCACGCATCCTCTCCGAGTTCTCCGAGTACCTTCCCGAAGACCAGCGTGTTCCGGACAACCTGGCCGAGCTGGGCCGCCTGACACAGCTTCCGGAAACCAACATCATCAAGCTGCCGAATATCAGTGCGTCGGTGCCGCAGCTGCTGGCCGCGATCAAGGAACTACAGGGCAAGGGCTACAAGCTGCCCGAGTACCCGGGGGACCCCAAGAACGAAGAAGAAACTGAGATCAAGGCGCGGTACACCAAGTGTCTCGGTAGTGCGGTGAATCCCATTCTGCGTGAAGGCAACTCGGACCGTCGCGCCCCGAAGGCGGTGAAGGAGTACGCCCGCAAGCACCCGCACAGCATGGGCGAGTGGTCGCAGGCCTCGCGCACGCATGTCGCCACCATGAAGGAGGGCGATTTCTACCACGGAGAGAAGTCGCTGACGCTGGATCGCGACCGCACGGTGAAGATGGTGCTGACCACCAAGAGCGGTGACACCGTCGTGCTCAAGCCCGAGGTCAAGCTGGGCAAGGGCGACATCATCGACAGCATGTTCATGAGTAAGAAGGCGCTCTGCGACTTCTACGAGGAGCAGATCGAAGACGCCTACAAGACCGGTGTGATGCTGTCCTTGCACGTCAAGGCGACCATGATGCGGGTCAGCCACCCCATCGTCTTCGGCCACGCGGTCAAGATCTTCTACAAGGACGCCTTCGAAAAGCACCAGAAGCTGTTCGACGAGCTGGGCGTCAACGTCAACAATGGATTGTCGGACCTGTACAGCAAGATCGAGGCCCTGCCCGCGTCGCAGCACGAGGAGATCATCCGCGACCTGCACGCCTGTCACGAGCACCGGCCGGAGCTGGCCATGGTGGACTCGGCCAAGGGTATTTCGAACTTCCACTCGCCCAGCGACGTGATCGTCGACGCCTCGATGCCGGCCATGATTCGGGCCGGCGGCAAGATGTACGGCGCCGACGGCAAGCTCAAGGACACCAAGGCCGTCAACCCCGAGTCGACCTTCTCCCGGATCTACCAGGAGATGATCAACTTCGTGAAGACCCACGGCCAGTTCGACCCGAGGACCATGGGCACCGTTCCCAACGTCGGTCTGATGGCGCAGAAGGCCGAGGAGTACGGCAGCCACGACAAGACCTTCGAGATCGCCGAGGCCGGTGTCGCCGACATCGTCGACATCGACACCGGCGAGGTACTGCTGACACAGAACGTTGAAGAGGGCGATATCTGGCGCATGCCGGTCGTCACCGATGCCGCTATTCAGGACTGGGTCAAGCTCGCCGTCACGCGGGGACGCGAGTCGGGGATGAACGTGGTGTTCTGGCTGGACACCGAGCGTCCGCACGAGGTGGAACTGCGTAAGAAGGTCAAGGAATACCTGCAGGATCACGACACCGAGGGCCTCAAGATTCAGGTTGTGCCTCAGGTGTGGGCCATGCGGTACACCCTGGAGCGACTGATCCGCGGTAAGGACACCATCGCCGCGACCGGCAACATCCTGCGCGACTACCTCACCGACCTGTTCCCGATCCTGGAGCTGGGTACCAGTGCCAAGATGCTCTCCATCGTGCCGTTGATGGCCGGAGGCGGACTGTACGAGACGGGCGCCGGGGGGTCGGCGCCCAAGCACGTGAGCCAGCTGGTCGAGGAGAACCATCTGCGGTGGGATTCGCTCGGTGAGTTCCTGGCACTGGCCGTCAGCCTCGAAGACTTGGGCATCAAGACCGGGAACGCCCGGGCCAAGATTCTGGCCACCACGCTGGATGCCGCGACCGGAAAGCTGCTGGAGAACGACAAGAGTCCGTCCCGCAAGGCCGGCGAGCTCGACAACCGTGGCAGCCAGTTCTATCTGGCGTTGTACTGGGCGGCCGAGCTGGCCGCGCAGACCGAAGACGTGGAACTGGCCGAGCTGTTCGCACCGCTGGCCAAGCAGCTGGTCGAGAACGAGGATCAGATTGTGGCCGAGCTTGCCGCCGTGCAGGGCAGCCCGGCCGATATCGGTGGCTACTACGCACCGGACCCCGAGAAGACCAACGCCGTCATGCGGCCGAGCCAGACGTTCAACGCCGCCCTGGCGTCCGTCGAGGTCTAGAACCAACGCCGACACGCCGCGTTCTGACGCGTTTCCCGAGAGGGGCGCGCAGAACGCGGCGTGTCGGCGTTTACGTGTTGCTATCCGGCGTCGGACGCGGCGCTGCGCTTGGCCGAAACCAAGGGATCGATGAGGTCGGTGATCACTTCGGTGACCTGACCGGGCGCCTCCAGCATGGGCACATGGCCCATGCCCGCCAGCGTGATCCGCCGTGCGTTGCCCGGCAGTCCTTCGCCGATCAGCTTGCCGAAGCGGCCCGGGGGCACGATCTCGTCCTTCTCGCACAGCACCAGCTGGGCCGGCACCGAGATGGTGTCGAGGTTCTCCAGACCCGGTGCGGGAAGGATCGACGTCAGCGACGCGAAATACGCCGGGCAGTGCGTGATGTCCTCAAAGATGCTGTGGAAGTCCGGCAGGCTCAGCGCCTCGGTCTCGCCGCACAGCATGCGCGCAGTGGCGAACTTCGCGAACGGCAGCCCCGCCGCGCGGCGCCCCAGCAGCCGCGAGAATGCCAGCCACGGCAGCATGGCCGCGAACTTCACCACGATCTCCGCCTTCAGCGGCGAGTACTTGGTCCAGCCACCGGCCGGCGCGATAGCGGTGACGCTGCGGGCGCGGCCGCGCAGTGCCAGGCCCAGGGCGATCCAGCCGCCCAGCGAGTTGCCCACCAGATGTGCTGTCTCCCAGCCCTTCTGATCCATGATCTGTTCGATCTGGTCCAGGTACACGTCGACCGACCGCTGTGAGAACGGAGGCAGCTTGGGCATCGGGCCGCCACCGTTGTGTCCCGGATACGTGGGCGCGAACACCTCGTACCCGGCGTCGGCGAGCTGCTCGGCAACGGTTTCCCATACCGACTGCGACAGCATGAACGGATGCAGTAGCAGGACCGGCTCACCCTCACCCATCTCGATGGGTGCACGCCGGTTTGACGGCTTCGACAAGATGGCTTCCAGCATGCGGTCCTCCTAGTGCGCCAACATCTGCGTTGACATTACTGTCTGTTGCGTCAATTTACCGTGCCCCGTCTTCTTCGCCTACTCCGCAGTGCTGGTTGTTCTTCGCCCCAGCGGCTCATCACTGTCAGGGCGCTCGACTATCGTCGGCGACCGATGAGCGCCCAGAAGATCACCGTCACCACCATCAACGTCAATGGCATTCGTGCGGCCGTCAAGGAGCGGTCCGCGGAGAATCGGGGACTGCTGCCCTGGCTGGAGCAGACGAGCTCCGACATCGTGTGTCTGCAGGAGGTGCGCGCCGAGGAGGACCAGTTGCGGGAGGCGCTGGCCCCAGCCCTGGCCGCCGGGTGGCAGGTGGTGAGTGCCGCCTCCAGCGTGAAGGGACGCAGCGGCGTAGGGATTCTGAGCCGCGTTCCGGCGGCCTCCACCCGGGTGGCCCTAGACGCCGACGGTGGCGAATTCGATGAGTCGGGCCGGTACCTGGAGGCCGAGATCGGCGACCTGACCGTCGCGAGCATCTATCTGCCCACCGGTGAGGCGGGCACCGCTCGTCAGGAGGAGAAGGAGCGCTTCATGGCCGCCGTGGGCGCGCGGATGGCCGTCCTGGCCGCCAGTGGGCGGGATACGGTGATCTGCGGCGATTGGAACATCGGCCATACCGAACGAGATATCAAGGCGTGGAAGGCAAATCAGAAGAAGGCCGGCTTCCTGCCGGAGGAGCGGGCATGGGTGGGCTCGTTGCTCGAGGCCGGCTGGGTAGACAGTTTCCGGCTACTGCATCCGGATGTGGACGGGCCGTACAGCTGGTGGTCGTGGCGCGGCAAGGCCTTCGACAACGATGCCGGGTGGCGCATCGACTATCACCTGGCCACGGCCGATCTTGGGCGACGGGCACATTCGGCGAGGGTCGAGCGGGCCGATGCCTACGCGCTGCGCTGGTCCGATCACGCCCCGGTGACGGTGGAGTACCGGTAGGCGCCTTGCGGGCAGAGCGGCAGCCAGAATCGCTTTGACCGGGCATGCCAGGATGGATGCACTATGACTGCCGAAACCGTCGCCCGGGGACGCCTGTTCTCCGGTATTCAGCCCACCGCCGATTCTCTTCACCTCGGAAACGTGCTGGGTGCGGTGCAGCAATGGGTGCGGTTGCAGCACGAGTACGAGGCGCTGTTCTGTGTCGTGGACCTGCACGCGATCACGGTCGCCCAAGACCCCGAGGAACTTCGGCGGCGCACCCGCGCGGTGGTCGCACAGTACGTGGCACTCGGCGTCGACCCGGCCGAGAGCGCCATCTTCGTGCAGAGCCACGTACCCGCACACGCCGAATTGGCTTGGGTACTAGGGTGTTTGACCGGTTACGGGGAAGCTGCCCGGATGACGCAGTTCAAGGACAAGTCGGCCAAGCAGGGTAACGACGCCACGACAGTAGGCCTGTTCACCTATCCGGTGCTGATGGCGGCCGACATCCTGCTGTACCAGACCAATGTGGTGCCGGTGGGTGACGACCAGCGTCAGCACCTCGAGCTGACTCGGGATGTGGCGCAGCGATTCAACGGCCGGTACGGCCAGACATTCGTGCTGCCGGAGACGTTCGTGCCGAAGAACGCGGCCCGTATCTACGACCTGCAGGACCCGACGGTCAAGATGAGCAAGTCGGCCTCCACTCCCGCCGGGCTGATCAACCTGCTCGATGAACCGGCGGTCTCGGCCAAAAAGGTCAAGTCGGCACAGACCGACAGCGACCGTGAGATCCGCTTTGATCGGGACGCCAAGCCGGGTGTCTCCAATCTGCTGAGCATCCAGTCCGCGCTCACCGGAGCCGATATCGAGACTCTCGTGGACGGGTACGCCGGGCGCGGGTACGGGGACCTGAAGAAAGACACGGCCGAGGCGCTGATCGAATTCGTCACACCGGTCCGTGACCGCACGAATGAGCTGCTCAGCGACACCGCGGCGCTCGACGACATCCTGGCTTCCGGTGCGGCGCGTGCCCGGGAGCTGGCGGAGAAGACTCTCACCGAGGTCTATGACCGGATAGGGTTTGTCCGGCCCGCGAGGTAGTTAACAGCAGAGGCGGTGAGTGGTGGCTGAAGACGACAAGCCTGGAATCCTTGACCGCTATCGCGCCAGATTTCCCTGGTTCGACCACATCATGCGCATGCAGGAGCGGTACGGGAAGGTAAACGGCAACTTCTTCGCCGCGGGAATCACATACTTCACCGTCTTCGCGCTGTTTCCGCTCATGATGGTCGCCTTCGCCGTCATGGGGTTCGTGCTGTCGCGGCGGCCGGACACGATTGCGGAGCTACGCGGGCGCATCAGCGGGGCCATCTCCGGCGAGGTGGGCAACCAGCTAATCAATTTGATGGACACGGCGATCGCCTCGCGCACGAGCCTGGGTATCGCAGGTCTGGCCACCGCGGCCTGGGCCGGACTGGGCTGGATGGCCAACGTGCGGGCGGCGCTCAGTGCCATGTGGGAACAGCCCAACGACTCGGAGAGCTTCGTCAAGGGCAAGCTGTCGGATTTACTCGCGCTCGGTTCCACGTTTGTAGCGCTCGCCCTCACTATCGCGGTGACCGCCGTCGGCGACGAGAAAACCATCCTGCGAATACTCGGCTGGATGGGACTGCATGACGTCGCCATCCCGTCGGTTCTGTTGAAGGTCGTGACCATCGCGATAGCGACGGTGCTCTCGTGGGCGTTGTTCACCTGGATGATCGCGCGGCTGCCCCGGGAGCGGCTGCCGTTCTCGAGTTCGGTGCGGGCGGGGCTCATCGCGGCGATCGGTTTCGAGTTGTTCAAACAGGTCGCCTCGATTTACCTGAGCGTGATCATGCACGGACCGGCAGGGTCCACGTTCGGGCCGGTACTGGGCATCATGGTGTTTGCCTACATCACGGCGCGTCTGCTGCTGTATGCCACCGCGTGGGCGGCCACCTCCGACGAGAACCGGCCATTGGCATACGTGCCGCCGCCCGAGCCCGTGGTCATCACCACCCGGGTCGAGACGGTCGAGCGGCCATCCAAGCTGGGAGTGATCGCCGCCTTCGGGGCGGGAGTCATCGGCGCGCTGGGGATTTCCTGGTTGGGGCGCGGCGGCGACTAAGCCTGTCGGCGGTTGAGTGAGCGCGCCGCGAGGATGAGTCCGAACACGATCATCGCACCGATGATCGTCACGCCCACTCGGACCGGGACGCTGTTGATCGCCTCGGCGGGCAGACCCGCGGCCTGCGCCGAGGGGGTGTCGTCGGCATGCGGTTTGGTCAACAGTGACGGATCTGGATCGACGAGCTTGCCGATCGAGGCGTCGCGCGGCGTGGAGAACCCATAGTCGAGAAGGTGTGCCGCCTGCTCCCACGGTGCGATCGGCAGCCGAGTGCCGCGCAGCATGGTGACCACCAACCGGCGGCCATCACGTTCGGCGGCGCCGACGAAGGTCTGCTGGGCGTCGTCGGTGTAGCCGGTCTTGCCGCCGAGCGCGCCCGGGTAGTTGTACAGCAGCTTGTTGTCGTTCGTCATCTCATAGGCCGGATGGTCATCGCGTTCACCGGGTTTGGCGGGGTGGCCGGGGAACGTGGCCTTGGGCGCAGAGACCAGGTCGGCGAAGGTGGGGTCGGCGAACGCGTATTTGTAGAACAGGCCAAGGTCGTAGGCCGAGGTGCTCATGCCGGGGCCGTCGAGACCTGAGGGTGTGGCCGCCCGGGTATCTCGTGCGCCGAGTTTCTGCGCCATGTCGTTGATCTTGGCGACGGTCTCGTCCATTCCGCCGAGCTGAACCGCTAGTGCGTGCGCGGCGTCGTTGCCCGAGTTCATCAGCAGACCGGTCAGGAGCTGGCGGACCGTGTAGGTGCCGCCGACATCGACGCCGACCCGGGTGCCCTCGCTGTTCGCGTCCTCTTGGGTGCCTACCACTGCCTGATTGAGGTTCAGGTTGTTGATGGCTTCCATGGCCACCAGCACCTTGATGACGCTGGCGGGGCGATGGCGGGCGTGGGGATCCTTGGCGGCCACCACATTCCCGGTGTTCAGATCGGCGATGAGCCATGATTCCGCGGAGATGTCGTTGGGCACGGGCCCGGCCCCGTCCGGGGTGATCACATCGCAGCGTCCGAGCATCTCGCCGCCGATGGGCTTGGCCGGCACCGGCAGTGGAGCGGGCGGGTCGCCGCCGGCCTTGGGTACCTCGGAAGTGTCGACGGCAGGCGGGGTGACGACCTTATAGGGGCACCCGCTGGTGTCGGGCGGTGTGAACCCGGGCTCGGCGCTCGCGAGCGGCGGCGCGCACAGCGGGAGGACGGCGACGATCAACCCGGCGGCGGTGGCCGCGGCGAGGCGCGTCACGGCGGTCCGCGGCGACGGGCGGCGGTCGGGCGCAGGAGTCCAGGTGGTCATCGCCTTGCCACAGTAAGCGAACACCACTCTGAACTGGGGGATGTTACGCCTGTGTCGGATGTGACTTATGGGCCGCTGCTGGACGACGCGATATCCGCCAGGCTGATGTGGCCCACCGCCGATGAACCGATGCAGCCCATCCACAGCCGCCCGCCCGATTCGACGACCCCGGTGACGGTACGCAGATCCCGCGACTTACCGGTGATGTTGGCCACCACATCGCCGGTGTCGGGATTCACGGCGATGATCCACGGATCGGTATCGGTGCCGGGGAGCAGGGCATCGGGCAGCCGCCACAGCACCTTGCGGATTGCCGGCGATCGGGGGAGTAACCATTCGGCGAGTGCGTTGCGCGGGCTGGCCAGAGTGATCCAGATCCGGCCGTCGGCGCCGGTGCTGATGTTGTCGGGCATGCCCGGAATCTCTTCCACGATCGGTGTGAGTGTGCCGGCGGCCGGGCCGGTGAGCGCATACCGGCTCACTCGGCGACCGACGGTTTCGGCGATGATCAAGGCGGACCCGTCGGCGGTGATCGTGACGCCGTTGGTGAAGGCCAGTCCGGTGGCGATGGTGGTCACGGTGCCGTCCGGGTCGCGCCGGAACACTCGCCCGGTAGGACGGCCCTCCAGGATGGCCGCCATGAACTGCTCGAACGGGAAGCGCGCCGTCGATTCGCTGAAATAGATTGTCCCGTCCATAGATTCGGTGACATTGGAGCAGAAGATGAGCGGGGGCCCGTCGACCTTGGTGACCACCGGCTCGATCTTTCCGGAGGCTGGGTCCAGGGCCAGGAGCTTGTCGCGGCTGCAGATCAGCACCCGGCCGTCGCGTGCGATGTGCAGGCCCAGAGGCGGGTGCTCGGTGGTGGCGACATGCGTGACCGCCGCGCCCTCCGTGTCGTCCGGCGAGATGCGAAAGATTCTCCCGTCCGCCACCCCCGCCCAGATGTTGCCGGCGGCATCGGCCACCACGTCTTCGGGGCCGTGGCCGGGCAGCGCCACGATGCTCAGCCGGGGTAGTGGCTGCGGTTCCAGGGATAGCGCCCGCACTCCGGGCGGCTGCCAGCGGACGGGATCGATCGACGGCTTGGCCATGGAGTCACCCTATTGCAGGCCTAGGCTGAAGCCATGGTGGTTCGAGCAGGCGATCGCACCGATGAGTTCGAGGCGTTGCGCCCGCGACTGCAGGCGGTGGCCTACCGGCTCACCGGCAGTGTCGCCGACGCCGAAGACATCGTGCAGGATGCCTGGTTGCGCCTGTATTCCACGACCGCGGAGATCGAGGACTTGGCGGCTTGGTTGACCACGGTGGTCTCTCGGCTCGGCTTGGATCGGCTGAGATCGGCCGTCTACCGCAGAGAAACCTATGTGGGGGAATGGCTTCCGGAGCCGGTGGTCACCGGCCTGGACGGCGATGATCCCCTGGCGGCGTTGGTGGCCAGCGAGGACGCGCGTTTCGCTGCCATGGTGGTGCTGGATCGGCTAGCACCCGATCAGCGGGTCGCCTTCGTTCTGCATGACGGATTTTCGGTACCGTTCAAGCAGATTGCCGACATCCTCGGCATCAGCGATGCGGCCGCGCGTCAGCTGGCCTCGCGTGCGCGGCGCATGGTGACCGCCACCCCTGAGCCGGTGGCCGATGCCGAACACAACGAGGTGGTGGGCAAGCTGCTGGAGGCCCTCATGTCCGGGAGTGTGGAAGCCGTTGTGCGGCTGCTGCATCCGGATGTGACGATGACGGGTGATTCCGACGGCCAGGCTCCGACCGCGGTGCGCGTGATACACGGCCCCGACAAGGTGGCGCGTTTCCTGCTCGGGCTGATGGAGCGTTACGGCCCACAGATGACGCAGGCGATCAACCCGGCGTTGGTGAACGGGCAGTTCGGCATGTACCTGACCGAGACAGACACCGATCCGAATTTCAGACCGGTGCTGCCCCGGGTGAGCGCGTTCACCGTGCGCGACGGGCGGGTGCTGGCGGTCTGGGATGTGAGCAATCCCGACAAGTTCTCCGGCACTCCGCTGCGTGAGGCCTAGGTGCCCATCGGGTCCGGGGAGGTGGCCCAGGGAACCCGGCAGGCATCACCGGAGTTGAAGCCCTGCTCGGTAATTCCCAGTGCTGCGTAGGTGCGGGCGCGCATGTTCTCGACACCGATCTGGTAGGTCAGTTCGATGACCCCGGCATCGCCGAACCGGCGCCGCAGATCCTCGACCTGTTCGTCGGTGATGTCGTGCGGGTTGCCGGTCATGGCATCGGCGTACGCGATGGCGACCCGTTCGTCCTCGGTGTAGAGCGGTGAGGTCGCGTAGTCGTCGATAGCCTTGAGACGGTCCACATCCAAGCCGTCGAGGCGCTGCAGCATGGAGCCGAAGTCGACGCACCATGAGCAGCCCACCGTGCGAGCGGTCCAGAACACCGCAAGTTCCCGCACGCTCGTCGGCAGCACCTGCGATGCGCTGCCCAGCATCTGCTCGTGCACGGCGGCCGCCACCATTAGCTTGCGATGATGGGCGATCACCGTAAAGGGCTCGGGCACTTGGCCATAGCGCCGCTTGGTCACCCGGTACATGATGCGGGTAAGCAGCGAGGCGTTCGGTGGGGCGATCGGAGCGATACGTGATGTAGTGGTCATACTCGTATGACGAGGCAGCACCCAGATGTGTGACAGGGCATCCCGGGCAGAAAAAACCGCCGGGCATGAGCGGTGAATGCTCACACCCGGCGGGGGTAGATCTCGGTCAGCGCGCGAACATCAGGGCGCGCTTGACCTCCTGGATCGCCTTGGTCACCTCGATGCCGCGCGGGCAGGCGTCGGTGCAGTTGAACGTGGTGCGGCAGCGCCACACCCCGTCGACGTCGTTGAGGATGTCCAGGCGCTCCGCGGCAGCCTCGTCGCGGCTGTCGAAGATGAACCGGTGTGCGTTGACGATTGCGGCCGGGCCGAAGTAGCTTCCGTCGCTCCAGAACACCGGGCAGCTGGTGGTGCAGCAGGCGCACAGGATGCATTTGGTGGTGTCATCGAAGCGCGCACGGTCGGTCTGGCTCTGGATGTACTCGCGCGTGGGCTGGTTGCCGCTGGTGATCATGAACGGCTTCACCGCGCGGTAGGCGTCGAAGAAGGGCTCCATGTTGACCACGAGGTCCTTCTCCACGGGAAGGCCGCGGATCGGCTCGATGGTGATGGTGAGCGTCTTCTTGGGGTTCTTGGGCAGCAGGTCCCGCATCAGCACCTTGCAGGCCAGCCGGTTCACACCGTTGATCCGCATGGCGTCCGAACCGCACACACCATGTGCGCACGACCGGCGGAAGGTCAGGGTGCCATCCAGGTAGCCCTTCACATACAGCAGCAGGTTCAACAGCCGGTCCGTGGGCAGGCAGGGTACCCGGAACGTCTGCCATCCCGCGGCGTCGGGATCCTCGGGGTTGAAACGCTGGATCTTCAGATCCACCATGACCGCGCCCTCGGGGACCGGAGGCAGCGGCGGGTCGCCTGCTTCGGCTTTCTCGATAACCGCAGTCATCTCAGTACTTCCGTTCCATCGGCTCGTACCGGGTCTGGACAACGGGCTTGTAGTCCAGCCGGATGTCGGACAGCAGCTCGGCACCCTGCTTGTACGCCATGGTGTGTCGCATGTAGTTGGTGTCGTCGCGGTTGGGGTAGTCCTCGCGGGCGTGGCCGCCACGCGATTCCTTGCGGTTGAGTGCGCCCACCACGGTCACCTCGGCGAGCTCGAGCAGGAAGCCGAGCTCGATGGCCTCAAGCAGGTCGCTGTTGTAGCGCTTGCCCTTGTCGTGCACCGTGATTCGGCTGTACCGCTCCTTCAGCGCGTGGATGTCGTTGAGCGCCTGCTTGAGGGTGTCTTCGGTACGGAACACCGCGGCATTGTTGTCCATCGACTGCTGCAGCTCGGTACGGATGTCGGCCACCCGCTCGTCGCCGTGCTCGGACAGCACGTCCGCCACCCATTCGGTGACCATCGTCGCCGGGTTCTCCGGTAGATCGATGAAGTCGTGGGCCTCGGCGTACTCGGCCGCGGCGATGCCCGCCCGCCGACCGAACACGTTGATGTCCAGCAGCGAGTTGGTGCCCAGCCGGTTGGCGCCGTGCACCGACACGCAGGCGCATTCGCCGGCCGCGTACAGGCCGGGAACCACGTTGTCGTTGTCGCGTAGCACCTGGCCGTGGATGTTGGTCGGGATACCGCCCATCACGTAGTGGCAGGTGGGGTACACCGGAACCAGCTCGGTCACCGGGTCGACGCCCAGGTAGGTGCGCGCGAATTCGGTGATGTCCGGCAGCTTGGCTTCCAGCACGTCCGCACCGAGATGACGCACGTCAATGTAGACGTAGTCCTTGTTCGGTCCGGCGCCGCGGCCTTCGAGCACTTCGAGAACCATTGACCGCGCGACGATGTCGCGAGGCGCGAGGTCAACGATGGTGGGGGCATAGCGCTCCATGAAGCGCTCGCCGTCGGCGTTGAGCAGACGGCCACCCTCCCCACGGACGGCTTCGGAGATCAGAATTCCCAGGCCGGCAAGGCCTGTCGGGTGGAACTGGTGGAATTCCATGTCCTCCAACGGAAGTCCCTTGCGGAACACGATGCCCAGGCCGTCGCCGGTCAGGGTGTGCGCGTTGGAGGTGGTCTTGTACATACGGCCCGAGCCGCCGGTGGCGAAAACAATTGCCTTGGCGTGGAACACGTGGATATCGCCGGTCGCCAGCTCGTAGGCGACGACGCCGGTGGCCACCGGGCCGTTCGGCGTCTCGGTGAGTGCGATGTCCAGTGCGTAGAACTCGTTGAAGAACTCGACATCGTGCTTGACGCAGTTTTGGTACAGCGTCTGCAGGATCATGTGCCCGGTGCGGTCAGCGGCGTAGCAGGCCCGGCGTACCGGCGCCTTACCGTGATCGCGGGTGTGGCCACCGAAGCGGCGCTGATCGATTCTGCCCTGGGGTGTCCGGTTGAACGGCATACCCATCTTTTCGAGATCGAGGACGGCGTCGATCGCCTCCTTGCACATGATCTCCACGGCATCCTGGTCGGCGAGGTAGTCGCCACCCTTGACGGTGTCGAAGGTGTGCCATTCCCAGTTGTCTTCTTCGACGTTGGCCAGCGCGGCGCACATGCCGCCCTGGGCTGCCCCGGTGTGGCTACGTGTCGGGTACAGCTTGGTCAGTACCGCAGTACGAGCTCGGGGTCCAGCCTCCACGGCGGCGCGCATACCCGCACCGCCCGCGCCGATGATGACAACGTCGTACCGATGTTCCTGAATGATGGGGGAACCCATAGTGAAAAAGCCCCTAACCGATGTTCGGGTTGAAGGTCAGCAGGACGTACGTGCCGAGCACAACCGTGAAGATGATCGACAGTGCCAGCAAGCAATTGAGCCAGAACCGGGTCGAATCCTTGCGGGTGTAGTCGGCGATGATCGTGCGCATGCCGTTACCGCCGTGCAGCTGAGCCAGCCACAGCATCAGCAGGTCCCAGGTCTGCCAGAACGGGCTTGCCCAGCGTTGCGCCACGAAATTGAAGTCGAGGCGGTACACGCCGTTGTCCCACATCAGCATGATGAACAGGTGGCCCAGCGCCAAGAAGATCAGGACGACGCCCGAGAGCCGCATGAAGATCCACGCGTACTTCTCGAAGTTGGGCATGCCCGAACCCCGTCGGGGTGCGCGCGGATTGTCCAGTGCCGCAGGGCGGTCATAGTTGCGCTCCAGCACGGGAGCGGGGCGGCCGCTGGCGCGAACGCTCGTGTGCGAACCGGTCTGAGGAGTTGTCATAGGAAACGCTCCGCCATGTGCATGAGAATCCGGGTCACTGCGGGAACCATCACCACGAACCAGACCGCGCCGATGATCCACAGCATCAGGCGCTGATAACGCGGGCCCTTGGACCAGAAATCGACGAGGATAACTCGGACGCCGTTCAGCGCGTGGTACAGCACCGCCGCGACCAGACCGAGCTCCATCAGGCCCACGATCGGGGTCTTGTAGGTCTCGATCACCGAGTTGTAGGACTCGGGGCTAACCCGCACGAGCGCGGTATCCAAGACGTGGACAAAGAGGAAGAAGAAAATCGTGGCACCGGTAATGCGATGCAGGACCCAGGACCACATTCCTGGATCACCACGGTATAGCGATCGCTTGAGGCGATTACCTTCGCGGCCAGAGCTGGCCGTCTCGGGCGTCGCAGTCGTCACGTGGGCCTCCAACACCAATGGTGGACTGGGGCCAAACGGTGCGGTGAATGGGGGCGTCCATGACGCGCATCCGATGGCCCAACGGTGGTCGGCGAACCGTCATCCGAACTCTAAACCCAATCCGATGTGGCACCGAAATCGCATAAGCGTGAAATTGCGCCGAAATGCACCGTACTCCAAAGTAAGTTAGGTAAACCTTGCACGAGCAAATGATGAGCCGATGCGACTCTCGTGGGGTCGACAGGGAGGTCTCCGGGTCGTGAAAATCGAATGGAATGAATTGCGGGACAAGGCATATGCCGTGACCAAGCACGCATACGCGCCGTATTCGAAGTATCCGGTGGGTGCCGCGGCGCTCGTCGACGACGGCCGTGTGATCTCCGGCTGCAATGTGGAGAATGTCTCATATGGGCTAGGTCTCTGTGCGGAGTGTTCTGTGGTGTGTGCCCTGTTCTCCAGCGGGGGCGGGCGGTTGATGGCGCTCTCCTGCGTTGATTCCCGCGGTGAGCCGCTGATGCCCTGCGGCCGGTGTCGTCAGCTACTTCTCGAGCATGGTGGTCCGGACCTGCTGATCGACCATGCTGATGGTCCGCGACGCCTGGCGCAGCTGCTACCGGATGCTTTCGGGCCCGACGACTTGGACCGGGGGCGCATCTGATGGCAAATACATACGCCTTCGATATGCCGTCGATCATCGCCACCAAGCGGGACGGCGCGGAGCTGAGCCCGGCCGCCATCGATTGGCTGATTGGCCAGTACACCAGCGGCGACATCGGTGAGGAACAGGTCGCGGCTCTGCTGATGGCGATTTATCTGCGCGGCATGAACGGCGCCGAGACGGCGGCGTGGACAGCGGCGATCCTGGCGTCCGGCGAGCGGCTGGACCTGTCCGGGTTGTCCCGGCCGACCGTCGACAAGCACTCCACCGGCGGAGTGGGCGACAAGATCAGCTTGCCGCTGGTCGCGGTGGTCGCGGCCTGCGGAGCGGCAGTTCCACAGCTTTCCGGGCGTGGCCTCGGACACACCGGCGGCACCCTCGACAAGCTCGAATCCGTTGCGGGTATCCGTGTCGATCTCTCCAATGACCAGATACGTCAGCAGCTTTCCGACGTGGGAGCGGTGATCTGCGCGGCCGGGGCGTCATTGGCGCCCGCCGACCGAAAGCTCTACGCGCTGCGGGATATCACCGGCACCGTCGAGTCGATTCCGCTCATCGCCGGGTCGATCATGGGTAAGAAGCTGGCGGAAGGTACCGCCGCGCTGGTTCTGGACGTCAAGGTCGGCGCGGGCGCGTTCATGAAATCCGAACAGCGCGCTCGTGAATTGGCCTCGGCGATGGTCGATCTGGGTACCGCGCACGGGGTGGCCACCAGCGCCCTGCTGACCGCGATGGACACCCCATTGGGAGCCACCGCGGGAAACGCGGTCGAGGTGCAGGAATCGCTCGACGTGCTGGCTGGGGGAGGGCCCGAGGATGTTGTCGCGCTCACCGTGACGCTGGCCCGCGAGATGCTTGCGGCGGCCGGGATCGACGGCAAGGATCCGGCCGCGACGCTGACCGACGGCACCGCCATGGACGTGTTCCGCGCGATGATCCACGCGCAGGGCGGTGACCTCGCCGTGCCACTACCGCTGGGGCAGTGTCAGGAGACCGTGCTGGCCCCGGTCGGTGGTGTCATGCGCCGTATCGACGCGATGCCTGTCGGGATCGCGGCCTGGCGCCTAGGTGCCGGACGCAGCCGCCCGGGGGAGGCGGTGCAGCACGGTGCCGGGGTGCGCATTCACCGTCGGCCGGGGGAGGCGGTGGTAGCCGGAGAACCACTGTTCACGCTGTATACCGACACCCAGGAGCGATTGCCCGCCGCGCTCGACGCGCTGGAAGGTGGGTGGGAGATCGGTGCGGCACCGACCGCTACCCCCCTCATCATCGATAGACTTCCGGTGTGACGGCCGAACTTGATTTGGTGTCAATCACCCAGGCTCCCAAAGCGCTACTGCATGATCATCTGGACGGGGGTTTGCGACCAGGCACCGTCCTGGACCTAGCCCGCGAAACCGGGTACGAAAACCTGCCGGCGCAGGACGAAACCGCCCTGGCCTCATGGTTCCGGACCGCCGCCGACAGTGGCTCGCTGGAGCAGTATCTGGAGACCTTTGCACACACGGTGGGTGTCATGCAGACGGCGTCCGCGCTGCATCGCGTGGCCGCCGAATGCGTCGAAGATCTCGCCGCCGATGGCGTGGTGTACGCCGAGGTCCGCTTTGCGCCGGAGCTGCACATCGACGCTGGCCTCACTCTTGACGACGTCATGGACGCCGTGCTGGCCGGGTTCGCCGACGGGGAGCGGCAAGCCAGTGCCGCGGGCAAGCGCATCAAGGTGCGTACCTTGGTCACCGCGATGCGGCACGCCGCGCGATCACGGGAGATCGCCGAGCTGGCCGTGAAGTTCCGCGACCGGGGTGCCGTCGGGTTCGACATCGCCGGCGCCGAGGCCGGATATCCGCCGACCCGTCATCTGGACGCCTTCGAGTACATGCGGAACGCCAACTCCCGGTTCACGATCCATGCCGGCGAGGGATTCGGATTGCCCTCGATCCATGAGGCGATCGCCTTCTGCGGTGCCGACCGGCTGGGCCACGGGGTGCGCATCGTCGACGACATCGACATCGGCCCCGACGGCACGGCACATTTGGGCAGACTCTCCTCGCTGCTGCGCGACAAGAGGGTGCCGTTAGAACTGTGCCCGAGTTCGAATGTGCAGACCGGTGCTGTCGAAAGCCTGGCCGACCATCCCTTCGATCTGCTGGCGCGATTGCGGTTCCGGGTGACGGTGAACACCGACAACCGGCTGATGAGCGACACCACGATGAGCCGCGAGATGCTGCGCCTGGTCGAGACGTTCGGGTACGGCTGGAGCGATCTGCAGCGATTCACCATCAACGCGATGAAGTCCGCCTTCATCCCGTTCGATGAGCGGTTGGCCATCATCGATGACGTGATCAAGCCCGGGTACGCGGTCCTGATCGGCTAGCGGCGCCTATTCGCGCCGCAGCCGCGCCTCCATCGCCCGCTCCAGGGTGCGCCAACGTTCGGCGGCGTCGACGAACGGGCCCTTCGGTTCGTCGTGCTTTTCGGGCTCGAGCAGATGCCCGACCAGCTTGCCCAGCGGGGTGTCGCTGTCCAACTCCGCGTCGACGCTGTCATCCTCGGAGTATTCGGCGACGTCGGTCAGCAGCTCCACGGCCAGCTCCAGCTGGTCCCGGTCCACCTCGTCGACGCCGTCTTCCAGGTCGTCGGCGAGGCCAGTGAACACATAGATGTTGTCATCGGTGATATCGATCCGCAGTGATCCGTCGGTGGCGGCGGTGCGGATGTCGTCATAGGTGCTCAGATCGGCCAGATCGTGGTCGTGTTCGTCGGCGAGGTACCGGGCCAGCGCCCGCTCGGAGCCGAACACACTGATTCTTCCGTTGCGTCCCAAGAAGATCGGCTCGTCGTTCAGGTAGCAGCGCAGCGTGTAGAAGGTTCCCGAGTTGGTGATCATCTGGATCGGGTCGATACCGACCTCCAGCCAGAAGTCCTCGTCGCCGCCGAGGACGACGTCGTCATCCGCGGTGTCTTCGTCCTCGGTGTCGTCGTCTTCGGCCGCATCGTCGGACTCGTCCTCGTCTTCGTCCGAACTCTCGTCGTCCGAGTCCGAATCCTCGTCAAGAAGGTCCAGCTCGTCGTCGTCCTCGAGGTCGTCGTCCTTATCGACGGCATTCTCGGCGGCAGCAAGCAGCTCGGCGTCCGCGGCAGCGGAGAGTTCCTCGTCGACATCGGGTGTTGCGGCGATCTCGTCGATGGCGTCGATCACGGAGTCCCATGACTTGCCGACGATGGTGCCGATCTGGTTCCACCGCTTCAATCCGTCTTTACCCGTGAAGCTTTCGGCCCCGCCCGACAGCGTGCCCAGCACCGGGTTGCCGTTGATGAGCTTGTTGATGGGGGCCAGCTCGCAGACCGCGCCAATGGACGCGACGATCGCCAGCGTGGCGCGCAAGGTGTCGACAGCGTCCTCGGTGGGCTTGTCGGCAACCAGCTCGGGTACACCGATCAGGTCGTAGCGGTTGTCGTCGTCCGGCTCCAGCTCGTCGGCAGACAGCGATGCCAGTGTGGACCACGCCGGGTGATCGACCAGGTCGTTGTCGTTGTCGGTCCGGACGAAGGCCACCAGATCGGCGACCGACTCGAACACGTATAGATCGTCGTCCTTGCCCAGAAACGCTTCCCACTCGTCTCCGGCGTCGCGCCACCGCGGGGCCCACAGGGTGACTACGTCACCTTCGGTGAGCCCGAGTTCGATGGGAACGATGTCAGCAGCCATGCGGCAAGCCTAGCCAGAAGGCGCGGCCCGAGGGAAAGACCCACCGCCAGAATCGGCGTGACCGAGGCAACAAGAGTCGCTCGGGCGCCGGTGAACTATGCCTCCGCATCTACCGCGGGCGCTGGTGCCAGGGTGACAAGTGCGGCAAAAGCGTTGTCGCGCAATGCGAACTTCGTCGCAGACGCACGCAGTCGCAACCACCCGCCGGAGATGGCCCGCACCCGCAACACTCCGGTGGTTGAGCCGGCCCGCAGCTCGTCGCGCATCCGCCGTGCCGACGCTTCGTCGTCGGGGTGGATGGTTTCGGGCCGGTCCGGGTTGTAACGCCACGCCAGATCCGGGTAGGGCTCGTCAATCCATTTGAGTACGGCGAAGGTATCGACATTCATCAACAGCCGGTGCACGCCAGGCGTGGCGACCGCTTCCAGAATCTGCTGCGCCAATCCCACCCGAGGCTCGGCAGGACGATTCTCCACCCGGGTGCAGATGATTCTGTTGATGCGAGCCACCGCTCCCGCCGGATCGGTCTCCTTGGATGCCCGCCCGGCGTAGTGCACTTGCAAGGTGTTCCCCTGGTGGTCCGCCGCCAGACAGGTCCCACAGAAGGTGGAATCAAGTTCAGGGTTCACCACGTGTGCCATCAGCTCGGTGTTCCGCGGGCTCGGCAGCACGGGCGCCAGCCCTTCGGCAATGGCTTGCCGCTCGGATCTGTTCTGCGGGTCGAAACCCATGACCTCGAAGTATTCCGCGGTCAGCGTCGTCAGGGAAGTATCCAGGTCGCCCAGACAGGCCCCGGCCAGGGGGCGTGGCGGCGGGTCGACGTCGACCGGGCCGAACCAGACGTGCACGCCGTGGATGTTGGCCTTGTCCATGGATATCGGATGCACGTGCACGACGCGATCACGCGCGGGCGTGAAGGCTGCCGTGACCTCACCTGTGCGCCGGCAGTCGGCGATCGCGGCCTCGATGAGCGGCCGGTGCCGGTTGCGGCGCAGCACGGACTCGAGCGGCGCCAGGTTGCGCGCCTGCGATCCGATGGCTATGACCGTGGGTTCGTCGCCCAGGGTCTCTAGCAGCATCCAATCGCGTGACATGCGCGGATGTTAGCAATTTTCGGCGACGTCGCGCGGTCCCTTATTTCGGCCCGGTGTGGTCGGCTAACGGCGACGCAAGGTGATCAGTGCGACGGTCGCATTCTCGTTGAGGCGGACCACTTGGGTGGCGCAGTGCAGTGATTCCCAGCTGTCGTCATGGCAACGGAACCTGATCACTGCCTCGGTGGCGCCGAAGACGGAGTTGTCGATCATGAAGTTCAGGTTCGCCTCATCGTCGGGGTGAACTTTCGCGCGGCCTAGTGGGTCGAACTCCCAATGCCATTCGGGCGCAGGCGGATCGATCCACTTGAGTAACTTGCGTGACGCGATCATGACCAGGGCGCGATACGCGCCAGGTTCGCTGGCGGCTTCGAGGACTTGTTGTTCGAGCAGCGGTACCGGCGGGGCAGGTTGGCCCACTCGCAAGTTGATCGCGCGCCCCAGACGCTCGGGGACGCCGTCACCATTGGGCTCCAGCACCAGCCGGCTTGCGAAGTGGCACAACGTGGGCTTTCCGTCGCTGTCCACGCCGGGCCAGGTGGCGCTGTAGGTCATGCCCTCCGTCGCGGTGACGATCAGCCCGAGGACGTCCGTCTCGCCGGGATTGGGCGAAAGATAGCGGTAGAGCTCGGGCATGCTTATTTCGTCGTGTGGTTCGTCCGCGGCGATTCCCATGGCCAACGCGGCGCCGTCGCTGATGCGCAGGACGCCGGTATCGGCGTTGAGAACCACCGCACCGCCCTCGGCGGGCGGGACGGTGTGAGGCGCCGTCGATCCCGTCCACAGCCATACGCCGTGCACCCTGCCGTCGGGCATGGCGACCGGGCGGACGTCGATGACCGAGTCCGAATCGGGTGGGCCGATGGTGAGGGCCTTGTTTGCTTTTGTCGCGGCGGTGATGACTCGGCGAAGCAGGCCGAGATTACGATTGCGGCGCAGGAATGTGCTCAGGGGCACCATGTTCCGTGGCTGGCTGCCGGATGCGATGACAGTTGGCTCGTCACCGAGTGTTTCCAGGAGAAGCCACTCGCGCGCCACATTCGGATGCTATCAGCGCAGGACATGCGCCGATCCGGCAGCGCCGCCCGCTGGGCAAGGGGGCCCAGTATTCCCAAAAGGTTGCGAAGACCAGGTCAGACGCGATATTTTCGGCTGGCTCCCGCGATCGGCGGGCTAAGTACGGACCCTGTGTCTTCGGGCCGTGCCCGCAGCGTCGATGGGCTATGCCCGGCGGTCTCAAGGCCGCGCACACAGCCCATCGAATTGGTCGCCACGAGCACCTACCGGTGCGCAAACGAGGGGTCGGTAGGTGTGACGGCGACCGTAGTATTTTGGTGCCCACGTGCCCACCTGGTCCTCCAATGCCGTACTGGCCCAACGACTTAAGAGTCGACGTAAGGCGTTGGGGTGTAGGGGTGGGCCCGCGTCCGCTCCGGCCCGCAGTGCAGCGAGCCTGCGCCGTTATGACTCGTAATCGGTTACGGCTGCGGATTCTTGAGGTCCACCAGCAGCTGCGCCAGCACGCGTTCACGATGATCGAACGCCTGCCCCGCGGCCGCGGCTGCGGTGGCCACCACGATCTGCCCGACGATCTTGGGCGATAGCTTGGTGACGGAGTCGTCGAGTCTCAGGTTGGTCAGCGCACCGTTGCCGTTGGCTTCCGCCTCGACATGCCCCTGCGCCGAACGGGCCCATCCCCGAAGGCCTTTCAACTCCTCGACAGCGCTGTTCAGGATATGGCCGCCGGCGCGGGCCCGCGTCATGGTCTCCTGGTACTGCTGTTCGAGCGCCCGGAAGAAGGTGAGGTCAGGTTCGGTCATCAGGATCTCCGTTCCATCTGCTCTTCGGACTGCCGCAGTTCTATATCGGCGACTTGAGCTGGCGTCGCCAGGCCGATCCTGTCGAGTAGGTAGTCAGGGATGCCGCTTTCGGCAAGCTCCTCGCGCCGTGCCGCGCCGCAGCGCGCGGCACCGAGTTCGCACAGGTTCTTGATCTCCTGTGCCAGTGCCGACGCGCCGCGACTGAGCATGTCGGGTTCGATGTGAACCTCAAGCGGCAGGCCGAATTCGGAGACCTTGACCCGCAGCGTGCGAGCACGATTTGTCATATCGATGCTCGCACGCGGCTCGGGCCGCGGCACTCCCGAACTAGGAAGTGGGTCGGTAGAATCCATGGAATCCCTGTCCGGCGTTGGTGGTTCGGATCGGGGAGATCTGGACCGGATCACCGGCCTCGACCATCATACCGTTGCCGATCACCATGGCGACGTGGCCATCCCACACCGCGAGGTCACCCGGCATCACCGATCCCTGATCGACCTTGACGCCCACGCCCTGCTCCTGGGCAAGGCGAGGGATATCGACGCCGGACTGCCCGTAGGCCCACTGGGTCAGGCCGCTGCAGTCCAGGCCGACGCCGGGCTTGGTGCCGCCCCACTCATAGGGCACACCCACCTGGCTGAGCGCTTTGCGCACGGCTTCGGCGGCGGCGGCATTCGGAGCCTGGCTGGTGCTGCCGTCCGGGAGGAACAGCTGCACGCCCTTGCCCATGCTGCGCGGGTCGAGCAGCATCTTGGCCGCGCTGGCGTTGGCGCTGCCTAACCCGCTGGAGGTACCACCGGCGGTGCTGGAGGCGTGGCCGCCGCCCGCTCCGAACGGGTTGGCCAGGGCGCCCGCGGCAATGCCGTTCAGTCCCGAGCCGCCCGCCAGCGCGCTGGCGGAACCGCTACCGCCACCGGCACCGCTGAGCAGACCGGTGAGAGCCTGCGGAATCTGGCCGAGGCCCTGGCCCATCGAGCTCATGGTCTGGGTGACGCCGCTTGCGACACCGGACATGGCCTGTGTTCCGGCCTGAAGTCCGCCCTGCATGGCCGACATGGCGGGCTGGACGCTCCCCGAAGCAGGGGTGGCGGGGTTGCCCATGTCGGCGCCCGCCATGCCGGTGAGTTCGCCGGCTTGTCCGGCGAGCTCACCCTCGAGCTGCGCGGTGTGCTCGGCAACGCGCGCCGTGCATCGGCTGGCCGCCTCCGCGAGCTCCGCGGCAACACCCGGAACCCAGAGCAACGGCGTCAATGCCTCCGAGGTGTGCTGGAACTCCTGGAGAGCCTCGGTGATCAGGCTGGTAGCACGAGCCGTCGACTCGGATGCCTGCCCCACGTTGGCGCCCATGGCGCCGCTGCGGGTGGCCATGCTGCTGAGTGCCTGGCCCGCCATGCCGGCGAACTGTCCCAGGGCCTGAGCGGCGGCACCGGCGAAGGAGCCGATGAGTGAGCTACCCGCCTGCAGGCCCTGCTGCATGACCTGTTGCATGACCTGCATGCCACTTTCCAGCATCTTGCTGGGGTCCTGGCCCTCCTTGAACTGGCCGGGACCGACGGTGCCCGCCATGTCCATGGCCGGCCCGATCAAGCCGGAAGAGAAGGGATTGTTGGAGAAATCCGGGTAGTTGGTGTTGACAGCCTCGGACAAGCGGCTGGGCGAGATTGGACTTGTCTCAACCATGGTCAGGCCTCGATTCCCTCGACGGTGGCACTGATGTTCTTACCGATGTTGTCGTCGGCGTCGTCATAGCCGTTGCTCGCCACGTTGGTGGTCACGCCGGACTCGGTGACGTTCATCGCGAGCTGACCGACGTCGAGCCCTTGCTTGGCCGAGGTCATCGCGAAGGCGCCCAGATAGTGAGCGCCGATCGGGCCAAAGACAGGGGCCAGCGCGGCGACCGGAAAGATGCTGACAGCGGTGCCCACCGCCGCGAGCGTTCCGCCCATGCCCATCTGTACGCCGCCAACGCCGCGCAACAAATCTGTATCGGCCGACAATTCCTCTGGCATGTCCCCTCCATCTCCTCGGTGGTTCGGCTACCGCCTGTTTTCGGGCAGTTTTCGCCTTGTACTTGGATACGACGGGTGTAGTCGCGATTCGGTTCCATCTTTCTCAAACTTTTTGAAAGATTTTTCGGCAACGTGGCCACCCCGTCGTATTACCTGCTCAGCATAGCTTGCTCGGCTTTGCTGGGAACGATACTGAGATATCCGCCCACTGAGCGTTCGCGGTGATGCCCGTCACACCCGCGGTGATGGGGATCGATGCTTGCTGCTTTAGGGTCGGTCCATGCATGTGCACGTAGTTGAGCATCCGCTTGCCGCGGCCCGGTTGACCACCCTTCGCGATGCCCGCAGCGACAACGCGGCTTTCCGGACTGCGCTGCGAGATCTGACCCTGATGCTCGTCTACGAGGCCACCGGTTCGGCGCCGGTGGAGTCGTCGACGGTGCGCACGCCGGTGGCGGAGACAACGGGCTACCGATTGGCCAATCCGCCGTTGCTGGTGCCGGTTCTGCGGGCGGGACTGGGCATGGTCGATCAGGCGCACGCCCTCATCCCCGAGGCGCGTGTGGGATTCGTGGGGATGGCGCGCGATGAGGACACCTGGCAACCCACTCCGTATCTGGAATCGCTTCCGGCGGACCTCTCGGCGCAGCCGGTGTTCGTGCTGGACCCGATGCTCGCTACCGGCGGATCGATGGTCTACACACTCGAGCTATTGCACGCGCGCGGTGCCGCCGACATCACCATGCTCTGTGTGGTCGCGGCTCCGCAGGGTGTGACGGCGATCCAAGAGTGCGCTGAGCGTTTCGGCCCGTCGACGTCCGTGCGGCTGTTCACTGCCACGATCGACGAGGGTCTCAACGACGCCGCCTACATCGTGCCCGGGTTGGGCGATGCCGGTGATCGCCAGTTCGGGCCCCGATAGCTCGGGCCGCGTCAGATGTTCCGGGCGTAAGCCTCCAGCTCGGAGACCACCACCCCGGCCCAGATCCGCGCCACGGTGGGGTCGGTGATCACGGGTTCGCGGACCTCGATGTAGCACTTGACTTTTGGTTCGGTTCCCGACGGCCGGAGTACCAGACGGATGGACGACCCGCCGATCTCGCCCGAGAGGACCACCGCGTCGGTGCGCTGCTGGCCGCGTCGCTCCAGAAGATCTTCCGCGGTGATGGGAAATCCGGACAAGGCAGCGGGGATGTTCTGGCGCAGTCGGGTCATCATCGCTTCGATGTCCTCGAGTGAGTCCATGCGCCGTGACACCTGAGAGGTCACGTGGATGCCATGCCGGATCGCAAGGTTCTCGAGTTTTTCCTCCACACTGGTGCCGAGCTCGCGTAGATGGGTGACCAGGTCGCAGGCGAGCACCGCCGCCGAGATGCCGTCCTTGTCGCGGACCGCCACCGGATCCACGCAATGACCGATGGCTTCCTCATAGGCATAGACGAGATCGGAATCTGCCGCGCGTACCAGCCATTTGAACCCCGTAAGGGTTTCCACATGGCGGGCGCCGAGGGATGCCGCGATGCGCGCCAGCATGCGTGAGGAGACCACCGTGCTGGCAACCACCGGAGGAATCGAGGAATCCGGTTGTGTGGAAAGAATGTAATCGCCCAGCAGCCAACCGGTTTCATCTCCAGACAACATACGCCAACCCGTGGTGGTGGGGACTCCGATGGCGCATCGATCGGCGTCGGGATCGAGGGCGATCGCCAGGGCCGCGTCCACCTCGGCGGCCCGGGCCAGCACCGCGTCGGAGGCACCTCGTTCTTCCGGATTCGGAAACTCGACAGTGGGAAAGTCCGGATTCGGCTGGAACTGCTCGTCCACCAGGTGGATGTCGGTGATGCCCGCGGCGTTCAGGGTGGCCACGGCGGTGGCGCCACCGACCCCGTGAAGTGCGGTGAGGACGACACGCAAGTTGCCCGCGCCGCGGCGCACCGTCGCGGCGCGCTGAACATAGGCATCGATCAAGGACTCGCCGGTGGGCTCGACCGGGGCGCGGGGAATTTGATCGGCGAAAGGCGCTGCCGCCGTTGCCACTTCGATTTCACGATCGGTGGGGGAGATGATCTGGGCTCCGCCCGACCAGTACACCTTGTAGCCGTTGTCCGCGGGCGGATTATGGGATGCGGTGATTTGGATGCCTGCCGCCGCATCCACCTGCCGCACCGCGAAGGCCAGCACCGGCGTCGGCAGCGGACGGGGTAACAACACCACCGTGAATCCTTCGGCAGCAAGGACTTCGGCCGCGCCTTGCGCAAACTTCTCGGATCCGTGGCGGGCGTCGCGGCCCACCACCACGGTGGAGCCGCCCAGGCATCGATCCTTGAGGACCTTGGCCAGCCCATAGGTGGTGCGCAACACCACCGCCAGGTTCATTCCATTCGGGCCGCCGCGCACGGGGCCGCGCAGGCCCGCCGTGCCGAACACCAGTGGATCCGAGAAGCGCTGGGCAAGCTCGTCTTCGGAACACGCGCGCAGCTCGGCGACGGTCTGGGGATCCGGGTCGTGGTCGATCCACTCCTGGATCGTTTGTGCTGCCACAGTCATAGCCGACCAATCACTGAGCGTAGAAGTTGGCCCATGCGGGTGGCCGACGCGCGACCCGCCGCCAGCACCTCCTCATGATTCAGGGATTCGCCGGTCATTCCCGCCGCGAGGTTGGTCACCAGGGAAACCCCCAGCACCTCGGCCCCGGCCGCCCGCGCCGCGATGGTTTCCTGCACCGTCGACATGCCCACCAAATCCGCGCCCAGCGTGCGCAGCATGCGGATTTCCGCGGGAGTCTCGTAGTGCGGACCCGGCAGGCCTGCGTACACCCCCTCGGTGAGGTTGCCATCGATTTCCCGGGCCAAGGCCCGAAGCCGCGGCGAATACGCGTCGACAAGGTCGACGAACTGTGCGCCCACCAGGGGTGATCGAGCCGTCAGGTTGAGATGGTCGCTGATCAGTACCGGCTGGCCCACCGCGTAATCCTCGCGCAGACCTCCCGCCGCGTTGGTGAGAATGATCGTCCGCGCGCCGGCAGCGCAGGCCGTGCGCACCGGATGCACCACATGACGCAGATCATGGCCCTCGTACGCATGGATCCGGCCCAGCAGGATCAGCATCCGCTCGTCGCTACCGCCGATCGGCACCGACAACACCGAGCCGCCGTGCCCCGCCGCGCTCGGTGGGCTGAATGCGGGCAGCTCCGCCATGGGAATCGTGGTTGCGGGGGTGCCTAGTTCCCCGGCCGCCGGCGCCCAGCCGGATCCGAGGACCACCGCGACACGATGGGCCGGGACGCCGGTACGGGTCGCGATCTCCGCGGCGGCCAGGGCTGCGGCATCGTCGGGAGCTAGCCGGTCATCGGCGTCGTCGACTCGTCGCGCGGGCTGGGGGTACCTCCCGCGTGCGGGGGCCTCATCGGTCACAGCTACGGAGCCTAACCATGATGGGATACTCATCTAATGCCCTTGACCACCGGAGCGTCGTCCACCGCGTACGCCGAGACCGCCAGCGCGGTCGTCGATGCCGCGGCGACGGATCTGGTTGCGCTATCACATGACATCCATTCCGAACCCGAACTGGCGTTTCAGGAGGTTCGCAGTGCCCTGAAGACCCAGCGGCTGCTCGCCGAGCGCGGTTTTGAGATCGTCACCGGTCAAGGCGGTATGGATACCGCCTTCCGGGCCACTTATGGCCATGGTCCACTGGTCATCGGAGTTTGCGCCGAGTATGACGCGCTACCCGGGATCGGCCACGCCTGCGGGCACAACATCATCGCGGCCTCTGCCGTGGGCACCGGTCTGGGGCTGGCCGAAGTCGCCGATGCCCTCGGACTCACCGTGGTGGTCATCGGTACACCGGCCGAGGAATTCGGCGGCGGTAAGGCGCTTCTACTCAAGGCGGGCGCCTTTGACGATGTCGCGGCTGCGGTGATGCTGCATCCCGGGCCCATCGACATCGCCGGCGCCCGATCGCTTGCGCTGACCGATGTGATGGTGACCTACCACGGCAAGGAGTCACACGCCGCGGTGGCGCCTCAACTCGGCATCAACGCCGCCGATGCGGTCACCGTCGCTCAGGTCTCGATCGGTCTGTTGCGTCAGCACCTCTCACCCGGACAGCTGATCCACGGCATCGTCACCGAGGGCGGCGAGGCGGCCAACATCATTCCGGGCCGAGCCGCGATGCAGTACACGATGCGTGCCGTCGAAACTGCTTCCCTGCGCGAGCTGGAGGAAAAGGTCTATGCCTGCTTCGCGGCGGGCGCCATGGCGACCGGTTGCAGTCATGAACTCGTCGAATCCTCGCCCCCGTATCTGGAGCTGACACCGGATCCGTGGCTGGTGGCGGTGTTCCGCGAGGAGATGGAATCCTTCGGCCGTACGCCGGTGCCGGCCGAGTTCGAGGCCACGGTGCCGCTGGGCAGCACCGATATGGGCAACGTCACGCAGGTGTTGCCCGGCATTCACCCGGTTATCGGCATCGATTCGGGTGGGGCGGTTATTCATCAGCCCGATTTCGAAAAGGCAGCCAAGGAGCCGGGTGCCGACCGGGCTGTGGTCGAGGGAGCGAAGATGTTGGCGCGCACCGTGATACGACTGGCCGAGGATGAATCCGAGCGGTCCAGGGTGCTGGATCGGCTGGCACGCAGGACGGTGAAGGTATGAGCGAGTCCCTGTCAGCGGTAGCCGAGCAGTGGCTCGCCGAGAACACCGACGCGCTGGTCCGGTGGCGCCGGCACATCCACGAACATCCTGAGTTGGCGCGCCAGGAGCATGCCACCACTGAATATGTGGCCGCGCGGTTGGCTGAGGCCGGTCTCAATCCGAAGGTCTTGCCCGGTGGTACCGGTGTCACCTGCGACTTCGGGCCTGAGGACGGGCCCCGGGTGGCCCTGCGGGCTGACATGGATGCCCTGCCGATGCAGGAGCGAACCGGTGCGGCGTATTCGTCGACGGTGCCGAATGTCGCGCATGCCTGTGGACACGACGCGCACACCGCGATCCTGCTGGGCGCTGCCATGGCGCTCAATTCGGCGCCGTCGCTGCCGTCGGGGGTGCGCCTGATCTTCCAGCCCGCCGAAGAGGTCATGCCCGGCGGTGCCATCGACGTGGTGGCCGCCGGCGCGATGGCGGGCGTCACGAGAATCTTTGCCTTGCATTGTGATCCACGCCTAGAGGTGGGCAAGGTGGCGATCCGGGCAGGAGCCATCACGTCGGCCGCGGACACCGTCGAGATCACCCTGCATTCCCCGGGCGGGCACACCTCTCGGCCGCATCTGACAGCCGACCTGGTGTACGGGCTCGGCACCGTCATCACGGGATTGCCGGGGGTGTTGAGCCGCCGGATCGACCCCAGGGCGGGCACCGTCATGGTGTGGGGTGCGGTCAACGCAGGCCAGGCCGCCAATGCGATTCCGCAGATCGGCTCATTGGCGGGCACGGTGCGTACCGGTAGCCGTGATGTGTGGATCACGCTGGAGGACACTGTCCGCGATGTGATCGCCGGGCTGCTGGCGCCGCTGCGCATCGACTACACCCTCAACTATCGGCGTGGTGTTCCGCCCGTCATCAACGAGGCCGAATCCACTCATATTTTCGTGCGGGCGATTCAGGACATCGGGCTGGACGCACTCGCCGAGACCACGCAGTCCGGTGGAGGCGAGGACTTTTCCTGGTATCTGGAGGAGGTGCCGGGCGCGATGGCGCGGCTGGGGGTGTGGTCGGGATCCGGCCCGCAGCTCGATATCCACCAGCCCAACTTCGATATCGACGAACGCGCCCTGGGGGTGGGGGTGCGGACACTGGTCAATCTCGTCGAGCAGAGCGCGATCCAGAACCCGGTCTAGCTGGTTCCCGGGCCGATATTACGGGAGGCGCGGGTGCGCAATCCGTGCACGTAATCCTCTGGGGCGCCTGCGATTTCCGCGGCGTCGGCCATTACGCCCAGATACCGGGCGGACGGCAGGCCACCCTCGTAGGCGTTGACGACGTACAGCCAGGCAAGTACCGGGTCGGTGGTGGTGTCGGATGATTCCCGGTCGATCCGGCAACGAATCTTGGTGTGGATACCGAGTTCGGAACCCTCCCAGCGGTCGAGGTTCTTCTCGTCAGCGCTGGTCATGTCGTAGAGCACCACGAAGACCTTCGAATGGGGGTCTTGCACCACGGTGGCCAATGCACCCTCCCAGCCGATGTCCTCCCCGCCGAAGGTCAGCCGCCAGCCGTGCAGCCAGCCCGTGCCGGCCATCGGGGAGTGCGGCGCGCGCTGCAACATCTGCTCGGGATGCATGTTGGAGCCATAGGCGGCGTAGAGCGGCACGGGGGCAACTCTAGTGGTCGTCGATCCGAGGCGATGAGCCACTCGGGCTAAGAACCTGCTCTCGGGATGGCGAGCCGGGGCCTGGGAGTGCTTGTAGGTTATTTGCGTGGCTACGCGCATCGTGATCATTGGTGGAGGACCAGCGGGATACGAGGCGGCACTCGTGGCCGCGGCTCATGAGCGAAGCACCACCGAGGTGACGGTGATCGACTCGGACGGGATCGGTGGCGCGTGCGTGCTGTTCGACTGCGTGCCGTCCAAGACGTTCATCGCCTCGACGGGTGTGCGCACCGACCTGCGGCGCGCGCCCAACCTGGGCTTTGACATCGATGTGGAGCACGCCAAGATTTCGCTGCCGCAGATCCACAGTCGCGTCAAGCGCCTCGCCTCCGAGCAGTCCGCGGATATCGCCGAGCGGCTGCGCGGCGCCGGGGTACACCTGATCGCCGGGCGCGCGGAACTGGTCGATCACGTGGTCGGGATGGCATTTCACCGGGTCAAGGCAACCGCGCCGGATGGCACCAGCACCATCCTGGAGGCCGATGTGGTGCTCATCGCCACAGGTGCCAGTCCACGTGTGTTGCCCCACGCCCGCCCCGATGGTGAGCGCATTCTCACCTGGCGCCAGCTCTACGACCTGGATGAACTGCCCGAACATCTCATCGTGGTGGGCTCGGGTGTCACGGGCGCCGAGTTCGTGCACGCCTACACCGAGCTTGGGGTTCAGGTCACCGTCGTGGCCAGCCGCGATCGCGTGTTGCCGCACGAGGACGAGGATGCTGCCCTGGTCCTGGAAGACACGCTGGCCGAGCGCGGTGTGACGCTCGTCAAGAACGCCCGGGCCGACTCGGTTGCGAGAACGGACACCGGCGTGCGGGTCTCCATGGCCGACGGCCGGGTGGTCGACGGCAGCCATGTGCTGATGACGGTCGGATCCATTCCGAACACCGCGGGCCTGGGCCTGGAGCGGGTGGGCATCACGCTCGGCCCCGGCGGTTATCTCACCGTCGACCGGGTGTCGCGCACCTCGGTGGCCGGAATCTACGCCGCGGGTGACTGCACGGGGCTGCTGCCGCTGGCATCGGTCGCTGCCATGCAGGGCCGCATCGCCATGTATCACGCGCTCGGCGACGCGGTCCAGCCCATTAGGTTGAAAACCGTTGCTGCCGCAGTATTTACCCGTCCGGAGATCGCCGCCGTGGGAGTCTCCCAGGCCGCCATCGACAACGGCGACGTGCCCGCCCGCACGGTCACTCTTCCGCTGCACACCAACCCGCGGGCCAAGATGTCGGGCCTGCGGCGCGGTTTCGTGAAGATCTTCTGCCGCCCGGCCACCGGTGTGGTGATCGGCGGGGTGGTGGTGGCCGCGAATGCCTCCGAGCTGATCCTGCCCATCGCCATCGCGGTGCAGAATCTGCTTTCGGTGAATGACCTCGCGCAGACCCTGTCGGTCTATCCGTCCTTGTCGGGATCGGTGACGGAGGCGGCGCGCCAGCTGATCGCCCACGACGACCTGGACTGACCTTCGGCGATTTGCGCCACAGCGGCGTGCATCACTGACGGGAGCGCTACCGGCCGGTAACGTGGCTGTCTGGAAGGAACTCCGGGGCCCCGATAGAGGGCGTGGAAGGGAGTAGTCGTGAGTGACGCAACCAGCCCGTCGGGATCGAGTGGACCCACATATACGTTCCTTGGGCCCGAAGCTCGTTCACTGAATTGGGAGCGCCTGGGATCCGAGCAGTTCGATGTGATCGTCATCGGCGGCGGTGTCGTGGGTGCCGGTTCGGCGCTGGACGCGGCCACCCGTGGCCTCAAGGTCGCGCTGGTGGAGGCTCGCGACTTTGCGTCGGGAACCTCGAGCCGCTCGTCGAAGATGTTCCACGGCGGTCTGCGCTACCTGGAGCAGCTCGAATTCGGATTGGTGCAGGAGGCGTTGCGCGAGCGGGAGCTGTCCCTCTCGACGCTGGCACCGCACCTGGTCAAGCCGCTGCCGTTCCTGTTCCCGTTGACCAACAGGTGGTGGGAGCGGCCGTACGTGGCGGCGGGTATTTTCCTGTACGACCAGATGGGTGGTGCGAAATCTGTTCCTGCCCAAAAGCATCTGACCCGTGCGGGCGCGCTGCGGCTGGCACCGGGGCTCAAGCGGAATTCACTCATCGGCGGGATCCGGTATTACGACACGGTGGTCGACGACGCCCGTCACACCATGACCGTGGCACGTACGGCCGCCCACTATGGCGCGGTGGTGCGCGCCTCCACACAGGTGGTCTCGCTGCTGCGTGAGGGTGACCGTGTCACCGGTGTGCTGGTCCGGGATACGGAGAGCGGCGCCGAAACCGAGGTTCGCGGGCATGTCGTCATCAATGCGACCGGAGTATGGACCGATGAGATCCAGGCGCTGTCCAAGACACGAGGGCGTTTCCGGGTCACGGCATCCAAGGGCGTGCATATCGTGGTGCCGCGCGACAGAATCGTCAGCGAGGTCGCGATCATCCTGCGTACCGAGAAATCCGTGCTGTTCGTGATTCCGTGGGGCAACCACTGGATCATCGGAACCACCGACACCGAGTGGAATCTGGACCTGGCACATCCCGCTGCCACCAAGGTGGACATCGACTACATCCTGGACCATGTGAACACCGTGCTGGCAACACCGTTGACGCACAACGATATCGACGGGGTGTACGCAGGGCTGCGGCCACTGCTGGCGGGCGAGAACGACGACACGTCCAAGCTGTCTCGCGAGCACGCGGTCGCCGTGGCGGCTCCTGGCCTGGTGGCCATCGCGGGCGGCAAGTACACCACGTATCGAGTGATGGCGTCCGATGCCGTAGACATGGCAAGCGAATTCGTGCCGGCACGGGTGGCTCCCTCCATCACGGAGAAGGTGCCGCTGCTGGGTGCCGACGGATACTTCGCGCTGATCAACCAGACCGAGCATGTGGGGGAGACCTACGGTCTGCATCCCTACCGCGTGCGGCATCTACTGGACCGGTACGGTTCGTTGATCGGCGAGGTGCTTGCCTGTGCGGGCACGGACCACAGCCTGCTGCAACCGATTACCAAGGCGCCCATGTATTTGAAGGTTGAGGCGCGCTATGCGGTGGCGGCAGAGGGCGCTCTGCACCTGGAGGACATTCTGGCCAGGCGCATGCGTATCGCCATCGAATACCCGCATCGCGGCGTCGATTGTGCCCAGGAAGTCGCCGAGCTGGTGGCACCCGTGCTGGGGTGGTCGGCAGAGGACATCGTGCGTGAAGTGGATACGTATCGGGCGCGGGTCGATGCCGAAGTGCGCTCACAGCGTCAGCCTGACGACGCCTCGGCGGACGCGCTGCGAGTAGCCGCGCCCGAAGCTCGGTCGTTCATCGTCGAGCCGGTGACCGAAACAGGTACCGTGCTCTCGCCCGCCGCCAAGTAGGTTGCGTGAGCCCCAGACGCAGGGCTCCTGAGCCACCGCTACCGGTGCGAGACGGTTTGGGGCCGGTGCGAATACGGCTTCACGACGGCGGACGAGTGGTTGACGAGCTGGTGGCCCGATTCGGTCCGGCCGCCGTCGATCAGGTGGACCGCGGCGAGGTGGTCGATTCCGCGGGTATGCGCGTCACCGCCGGCACCCGGCTGCCCGCCGGTGCGGTGGTGTACACGTATCGCGAACCGGCCGAAGAGATTTCCGTACCTTTTGCCATCGATGTATTGCATTGGGACGAGAATGTCCTGGTGGTCGACAAGCCGCATTTTCTTGCCACCATGCCGCGTGGGCGCCACGTGACCGAGACGGCGCTGGTGCGGTTGCGCAAGATGCTGGATCTGCCGGAGCTGGCACCCGCGCATCGGCTGGACCGTCTCACCGCGGGCGTGCTGCTGTTCACCGTGCGCCGCGACGCGCGCGCGGCGTATCACTCGTTGTTCGCGCAGCGGCAAGTCGTGAAAATCTATGAGGCGTTGGCCCCGGTCAAGCCCGGACTATCCCTGCCGCTGACGGTGCGCAGCAGGATCGTCAAGCGGCGCAGCATTCTTCAGGCAGTGGAGGAACCGGGGCCGGCGAACGCCGAGACGCGCGTCGAGCTGGTGGACCGCCGTCACGCGGTGGGCAGATATCGCCTGACTCCTAGCACCGGCCAAACACATCAATTGCGCGTGCACATGAACAGCATGGGTGTCCCGATACTCAACGACCCGCTTTATCCGGATGTCGTCGAGGTGCCGCCCGATGACTTCACGCGTCCCCTGCAGCTGTTGGCGCGCACCTTGGCGTTCCGGGACCCGTTGAATGGCAAGGACGTTAGGTACGAGTCCGGCCGGGCGCTAGGGCAGTGACAGGTCCGCGTTGTTCGAGTTCGGCCACTCGTGCCCGTAGCCGCTCGATTTCGGCGGTGAGCTCGGCCTCGCGGGCGGCGGCTTTGTCCTGATAGGCCTTGCCGAGTTCGCTGAGGTACTGCTGGTCGTACCGGGGAATGATGCTGCGGGAGCAGTTCCAGTCAAATGCCTCCACCCCCACTTCGATCTCGCGGCGCTCACCCTCGTGCACACTGCCACGGCCGAAGACCTTGAGGCGCTGCTTGCGCGGGTAGTCGACGAAGAACATCGCCAGCCGATCGTCTGTCGAGAGGTTCCCCAGTGTCACGAATTGGTTGTTGCCCGGCAGGTCCACGAACCGCAGGGTGTTGCCGCCGAGGTGGCGCACGAAGCCGGCCGGCCCACTGCGATATTGCAGGTACGGCCAGCCTGTCGGGGTCACCGTGCCTAGACAGAACTGTGTTGCGTCGGCGATCATCCGTAGTTCCCGCGCGCTCAGCTCGTCCGGACCGTCGTCGGGCCGCTCCAGATGCGTACCGTAGGCGACGTAGCTGCCATTGACCCGTTGCCGCTCGATCGTGTCGGGGCCGAAAGCAAGGTGGTGGTAATGGTTGTTGATCACGGATACACCGCAATCTCGATGAGATTTCCGTCGGGATCGCGGCAGTAATAGTAATGAGAGGTCATCTCGCCCAGCGCGCCGATCTTGGTTACCGGGCCCTGCTCGATCGGGACTCCGCACGCCTCGAGATGCGCGCGTACTTGGGCGGGTGCGGCACCGGTGATGAAACACAGGTCGTCAGAGCCGGCCGCCGCCGCGACGCCGGTGAACCACTCGTCCTGTGTTGCCGCGATGGGCCGCAGGTTGATCTTTTGCATGCCGAACGTGAGGGCGGTACGTGCCGCGGGGCCGAAGGTTTCCCGGGACATGCCAAGGACCCGCTCGTACCAGGCCGCGGTGATATCGACATCCCTGCAATTGATCACGATGTGGTCGAAGCGGGTCACCTGCAACGCCGCTGTCTGCTCTTCGCGCGGCCCGTTCATCGGCGAATCCTCAATCCTCTCGGCGTCCGGGCGAATCCGGCCTCCATCAGTGCCGCGACGACCGCGGAATCGCCGATATCGAAGACCGATCTGCCGTCGATTCTTTCGATCACCAGACCATCGAGTCCGCCGTCGCGCACCAACTCCATGGTGCCCAATGCCGCGGCGTGCAGCACCGTGGGGTCGATCACGAAGCTCAGCAGCGACTTACCGCCCCGCTCGATGTAGAGGGCGAGGTCGCCGTCGACAAGCACCGCAAGAGCCCCTGCTTTCCTGCCCGGACGGTGACCGGACTCGGATGTCGCCCGCGGCCACACCAGTGCCGCGCCATAGGGATTGGCCGGATCGGTCGCGGCCAGCACTGTTGCCCGATACGGCTTGCGTGCGTCATCAACGGCATCGAGGTACTCACGAAGCCTGTCGACGGTGGCGGGAGAGGCGAACTGCGCGCCGCCCAGCGATTCGACGAAATAGCCGCGGCGACAGCGCCCGTTGTCCTCGAATGTCGAAAGAACCTTGTACAGCCAGGCGAAGCCGCCCGCGACACTCTCGGCGACGACGCTACCCTTGGTCACCACGCCGTATCTGCCCAACAGCAGCTCGGCCTGTATGTGTGAACGTTCGGTACCGCCGGTGAGCCTCTCGGGAAGCATCGACCAGCGTCCGGCGACTGCGGGATCAACGGGCGCCGCGGTGGTGATCGGGGTGTAGGCGCGCAGCCTCGGTGCTCGCCGGTTTCGGTGCGCGGTGCGCGATGTGGTGCTGGTGCCCAGCAGCGCCCGCACCGGTGCGAAGGTATCTCCGGTCACTTGCCCGGCCCACACCAAGTCCCATAGCGCTGCTCTCGTAGCATCCGAACCGAACTGGCGGAAGAAGTACCCGCCGCCCGCAGTGAGGCAGTCCAGGATCGCTCGATGCGCGTCATCGAGTATCACCGTTTCGGCAGCGGCTAGCGTGGCGGGCGCAACGCCACTCGGGTGCAGCGCGATCCAGCCATCCTGTGCCGAGATGGAGCCCTGTCCCGACCACACCGCTTCGCCCGAGGCCAGCAGCTCGTCGAGCATCTGGGGTGAGTAGTCACGGATGCGTCGTGCCAGGATCAGCGGCTCCCACGCCGATGCGGGAATCGGCACGCCGGCGAGCTGCTCGATCACGGTGGCCACTCCGTCGATGCCCCGCAGATTCGAATCCAGGTACTGCCAATCGGGCAGGAACCGCGCGAACGCCGAGGTGCTGACCGGCTCCACCTGTGCGCGCAGCGCGGCCAGGGACCGCCTGCGCAGAATACGAAGCACCTCCGCATCGCACCACTGCTCGGAATCTGTCGCATCAGAGGTGAATTCACCGCGCACCAGCTGGCCGCGCGCCGCCATTGCCGAGAGCGTGTCCGCGGCCACGCGCACCCCCAGGCCGAAACGTTGCGCGGCCTCTCCGGTGGTGAACGGGCCATGCGTTCGGGCGTATCGACTCAGCAGTTCTGCTAACGGATCGGTGGCCGCGTCGGTGAATGCCGCCGGCACACCGGGAGGCACCGGGACCCCGAGCGCGTCACGTAAACGCGCCACGTCCTCCACTGCCGCCCACCAGCTGCGTTGTCCGTAGCTTGTCCCGACCACCCTCCGCGCGGAGACGAGCTCATCCAGCCAGGCGGCTCCGGGCCCGGCGCAGCGCTGTGCGATCTCTTCGGCGGTCAGGGGGCCGAGTAGCCGGAACAGATCGGCCAGGGCTTCGGCGTCGCGGGCCTTGCGCTCTTCGGCGAGGTGCTGCAGTTGGCGTTCGGTGGCGTCGATGACCGCCGGGTCGAGCAGCTCACGCAGTTCCACGCGGCCCATGAGCTCGGCCAGCAGATTGGTGTCCAGCGAGAGGGCCGCCGCACGGCGCTCGGCCAGCGGGCGATCCTCGTCGTACATGAACCCGCCGATGTAGCTGAATAATTGGGCGGCAGCGAAGGGTGAGGGCGTGTCGGTCTGTACCTCGACGATCCGGATTCTCCGTTGCTCGATACCCGACATCAATCGCACCAGGGTGCTGATGTCGTACACGTCTTGCAGGCATTCGCGCAATGCCTCCAGGACCATCGGGAAATCGGAATGTTTACGCGCGACGTCCAGCAGTTGGGCGGCCCGCTGCCGCTGCTGCCACAGCGGCGATCGGCGTCCGGGTGTGCGGCGGGGCAGCAGCAGGGCGCGCGCCGCGCATTCGCGGAACCGTGCGGCGAACAATGCCGACCCGCCGACCTCCCGTGTCACGATCGACTCGATCTCCGCGGCGTCGAAGACGAAAAGATCTGCCCCGGGTGGGCTGTCATCGGTATCGGGCAGACGCACCACGATGCCGTCGTCGGTGGCGGTGGGTGACTCGCTGACGCCGTAGCGCTGCTGGAGCCGGTCGGAGATCGCCAGCGCCAGCGGGCCGTTGACCCGTAGCCCATAGGGGCAGTGCAGCACGACGCGCCAGTCGCCAAGCTCGTCGCGGAACCGCTCGACGATCAGCGTGGTATCGGTGGGGACGGCGCCCGTCGACCGCAGCTGATCGGTCAATAGCGTACGTAGGTTACCCGTCGCAAAGTCGTCGAATCCCATCGCGGCGCAGCGCTTGTCAAACTCGGCATCGCGCGCGGAGGCCAGCTCACCGGTGAGTTGTCCCAGCGCGATGCCGAGCTCGGCGGGGCGTCCTACCGAGTCGCCGCGCCAGAAGGGCAGTCGGCCCGGCTGGCCGAATGCCGGGACCACCACCACCCGCTCATGCGTGATCTCGGTAATACGCCAGCTGGTCGCGCCCAGCGAAATCACGTCTCCTGGCCGTGATTCGTAAACCATTTCCTCGTCGAGTTCGCCTACCCGCGAAGGCTTCTCGCCCTCGGCGCCCGCATACATATACACCGTGAACAAACCGCGATCGGGTATCGCACCTCCGGAGGTGACTGCCAGCCGTTGCGCGCCGGGCCGTCCGGTGAGTGTTCCTTCGTCTCTGTCGTACACGACGCGCGGTCGTAACTCGGCGAAATCGGTAGAGGGGTACTTGCCGCTGAGTAGGTCGAGAACCGCATCAAATGCGCTGCGCGGTAAGGAGGTGAAGGGGGCGCTTCGTCTGACCACATCGAACCACTTCTCGACATCCATGGGTTCGAGAGCACACGCTGCCACCGTGTGCTGGGCCAGGATGTCGAGCGGGTTGGCGGGCACCTGCAGGGTCTCGATATCGCCGTCGAGCATGCGTCGCACGGTGACCGCGCAGCCCAACAAATCGGTGCGGTGCTTGGGGAACAGCACACCCCGAGACACCTCGCCCACCTGGTGCCCGGCGCGGCCGATCCGCTGCAGTCCACTGGCCACCGACGGCGGCGCCTCCACTTGCACCACCAGATCCACGGCGCCCATATCGATCCCGAGTTCCAGGCTGCTGGTGGCCACCACGCATTTGAGCCGCCCGGTCTTCAGATCATCTTCGATGTCGGCGCGCTGTTCCTTGCTTACCGAGCCGTGATGCGCCCTCGCCAGCAAGGGAGCCGCGCCGTAGGTCTGGCCACTGCCCATGATATGCGCCGGCGGCCCTCCCGGTACGTCGGGATTGGGCATGGGAGTGAGGTCGAGGCCAAGCCGCTCAGCGTGAATCTCGTTGAACCGGGCGGTAAGCCGCTCAGCGAGGCGGCGTGAGTTGGCGAAGACGATGCTCGACCGGTGCGCCTCGATGAGATCGACGATGCGTTGCTCGACATGAGGCCACAGGGAGGTCGCGCCGCCCCGAGGCGAATCAGGGCTGGCTTCCGGCTCCGGAAAACTTTCCGGAGCACTCATATCGGAGACGGGCACGACGACCGACAGATCGAAGGTCTTGGGGCTCGCCGGAGCGACAACAGTGGCGGGGGCGCGGCCGGACAGAAACCGCGCGACTTCTGCGGCGGGCTTCACCGTCGCCGAAAGGCCAATTCGTTGTGCCGGCTGAGAAAGCCGTTCGTCCAGGCGCTCCAGTGAGAGCGCCAGATGCGCCCCCCGCTTGGTGCCGGCCACCGCGTGCACCTCGTCGACAATGACGGTCCGCACCGTGTCCAGGGTCTCGCGTGCGGCGGAGGTCAGCATCAAGTAGAGCGACTCGGGTGTGGTGATGAGAATGTCCGGGGGTGAGGAGATCAACGTGCGGCGGCGCTGCGCGGGTGTATCGCCGGATCGCACGCCGATAGTGATGGCTGGTTCGGGGAGGCCCATCCGTGTCGCGGTGCGGGCAATGCCGGCCAGCGGGGCGCGCAGGTTCCGCTCGACGTCAACGGCAAGTGCCTTGAGCGGCGACACGTATAGGACCCTGGACCCGCGAAGTCGGCGAGATTCAGCCGCAGCCTCGGCCTCCTTCTCCTGCACCAGGGTGTCGATGGCCCACAGGAATGCCGCGAGGGTCTTGCCGGACCCGGTGGGCGCGATGACGAGGGTGTTATCGCCGTTGGCGATGGACTGCCACGCGCCGGACTGTGCCCGCGTGGGCGTCGGGAATGATTCGGTGAACCATTCCCGGGTGGGCGCCGAGAACCGGGCGAGTGGACCGGGCTCGCTGCTCATCAGGTCATCGTGCCAAGAGGGACCGACAATTAATCAGCGCCCATGAGGTCGACCACCGCCTGCGGGATGTTCGGCATCCGGCGCACCGCATCGATCATGGCGTGCGCGGAGGTATCGGCGAGCCAATCGACATCCAGTTCGGGGTTGAGGGCGCGCTGCCGGGCCAATTCCTGGTTGAAGGCCAGCCAGGCCCGAATGACCACCTTCAGGTCGGTCACCAGCGCCGGCGTCATCTCGTCACCGGCCACATGATCGACGACGGCCATGATGCGATCGGTCTGCTTGTCGTATTCCTGCTGCTCGATGGCCATCACCGTGGGGTCGGCCGAATCGATCATCCGGAAGACCGTCACGGGCGCGAAGGGATGTTCTTCCTGGTAATGCAGGTAGACCAGCAGAGTGCGCCGCAGCCGCTCGAAACCGGAAAGCGTTTGGTCCATGTCGAGTGAGATCGTGGCGTCATAGAGCCTGTCGTACTCGGCCTGCATGACTGCCGTGTAGAACGAGCGCTTGTCGGGGAAGTAGCGGTACAGCAGCGCCCGCGAGACACCGGCCTGTTCAGCTACCTCGTCCATGCGGACGTCGTCATAGTGACGCTCACCAAATAGCTGGGTGCCGAAATCGAGGAGCTCGGCGCGGCGATCTTCTGGAGTGAGCCGACGACGAGGCGATGCGCCGCTCGGGCGAACTGCATCGGAGTCGTCGGTCATCCCCACGATTTTACTAGTCGACCGCGCCGGACTTGGCGAGATCGGTTAGCCCGCCGATCTGCTTGCCGATCAGCCGAAGTGAACTCCTTGGGCCAACGGCAGTTCCGTCGAGTAGTTGACGGTGTTGGTGACGCGTCGCATGTAGGCCTTCCAGGAATCGGATCCCGACTCGCGGCCACCGCCGGTTTCCTTCTCTCCACCGAACGCTCCGCCGATCTCGGCTCCCGAGGTACCGATGTTGACGTTCGCGATTCCACAGTCGGATCCGTCAGCGGCCAGGAAGCGTTCGGCCTCACGCATGTCAAGGGTGAAGATCGCTGAGGAAAGTCCCTGGGGCACTGCGTTGTTCAGTGCAATCGCCTCGTCGAGCGTGTCGTAGTCGAGGACATACAAGATGGGGGCGAAGGTTTCCCGGTGCACGACGTCACTCTGCTCGGGCATCCGGACCACGGCAGGGGCGACATAAAACGAACCGTCACCCAGCTCGCGGCGTTCGCCGCCGACCACGGTTCCGCCTTGTGCACGAGCGGTTTCCAGCGCGTCCTGCATATCGCGGAACGCCTTGTCGTTGATCAGTGGGCCTATCAGGGTCTGCTCGTCGAAGGGGCTGCCCACCGGTAGCTGACCATAGGCATGGACGATGCGTTCGACCAATCCGTCGGCAATGGAATGGTGAACGATCAATCGTCGCAGTGTGGTACACCGTTGGCCCGCGGTTCCCGCAGCGGAGAACACAATGCCCCGCACCGCGAGGTCCAAGTCGGCCGACGGAGTGACGATCGCGGCGTTATTGCCGCCCAATTCGAGCAGCGACCGGCCGAAGCGGGCGGCCACCCGCGGGCCGACCTGCTGGCCCATCCGCACCGAGCCGGTAGCGCTCACCAGCGCGATGCGCGGATCGTCGACGAGTTGCTCACCCACCTCGCGGCCGCCCTGGATCAATCGGCTGACCTGCGGTGGTGCCCCCACGTCGGCGGCCGCACGGTCCAAAAGTGCCTGGCAGGCAACAGCAGTCAACGGCGTCAGCTCGGAGGGCTTCCACACCACCGTGTCACCGCAAACCAGGGCGATCGCGGTGTTCCACGACCAGACGGCGACGGGGAAGTTGAATGCGGAGATGACGCCGACAACGCCGAGCGGATGCCAGGACTCCATGAGGCGATGTCCCGCGCGCTCGGAGGCCATGGTCTTGCCGTACAGCTGCCGGGAGAGCCCGACTGCGAACTGGCAGATGTCGATCATCTCCTGTACCTCGCCGAGGGCCTCGGAGACGATCTTCCCGGCCTCGATGGTGACCAACTCGGCCAGATCCTTTTTGTGCTCGACCAGCAGCTCACCTAGACGGGCCACCAACGCGCCGCGTATGGGCCCGGGGGTGGTGCGCCATTGCGAAAATGCCTGGGCAGCTTCGGCTATTGCCGTGTCGACATCGTCTTTCGAACTCGCGGTGAGGATGAAGAGCGTGTCACCGGTGATGGGAGTGCGGACGGTGACGCCTTGGTCCCCGACAGGCGGTTCGGTGTTGAGTTCCACGTCCGCACCGATCCAGCGGAGTGCGTTCTGCGCCCTGGTGCGCAATTCGTCGGCCGATGGCAGTACGCCAGGGGAGGGGGCAGGCAGTGTCGTGGTCATCGGGTCGCTCCTGTCGTGAGATCGGATTGTGCGGCGATAGCGGCGTACAGCGCATATGGATCGTGGATCTCCCGGCCGATGGCGCCGGACATCCATTCCTTCGAGTAGGCGGTGACCGATTCATCGGCACCGTCTCCATATGCGCCGTCGCCATCGAGGTTTGACCGGAAGATGCCGGCGGCTGAGCGTGGCAGGAAGTCCTCGTACACGATGGGGCTGCGCACGATTTGTCCTCCGGGGGCCATTTCGGTGCGGAAGTATGCGAGTCCCTGCTCATCGAGTCCGGCCTCGGTGTCAGGAAAATAACTGGCCCACATGGACGCGGCCTGTTCGGGATCTGCCTGAGCGGTGTCGATGGCGGCCACGGCGTCGTCGTAGCGACCGCGGCCCGCGGGAGTGAGCGCAATGCCCCGGGCCTCGACCTCGCCGAATCGCACCCGCAGCGTGTCGCTTCCCACCGAACCGTCACTCATGCGGAAACATCGCGGCTCAGCCAATGCCCGGAACGATGTCTGCCGCAGCAGGACCTCGGGCCCGTGCCAGCGGGGTGGGCCCTGGATCGCCTCGATCATGGTGACGCCGCGTGCGGTCATTCGGCGGTAGAGATCATCGATATCGAGCACCCGCGGGGTGAGGTGGTTGATATGTGTGCGGGCCACCCCAGCGATATCAGCGGCGACCGGGGAAACCGCGGAAAGTTCGTCGTACCAAGCGCGGTCGATGGGCGCCGACGACAATGCGAAGGCGTTGACAGCCTCTGCGATGAAGTCATCGGCCTGTGCCGGCGTGGAGCCGCCCGCTGCGCTGATCAGCCGTGCGTGGGCGAGCAGCGCCGGGTCGAACAGCTCTCGTTGTCGCACGAAATTCTCCACCCGCCCACGCAAGTCCGGGTCGAAGAAGCGGCGATCGGCGGTGGCCAGCATCGACGTGAATACCCGGAAGGGGTTGAGCGCCAACTCATTTTCATCGATCGGCCGGAAGGCGGTGGAGACCACCGGCACGGGCGACGCGGCATCACGCAAGTCATAGAAGTCGACGGGATACATCCCGAACGCCTCGAACAGATCGGCAACGGCAGCCAGTTCGCGGGGGCTGCCCACCCGAATCGCCCCATGGCGTTCCGCGGTCACACGCTGGACGGACCCGAGACGCTCGGCATCCGGATGCGTTGTGGCGTAAGTCTGGTTTACCGCGGTGCTCACCTCCACCAAGGTGTTGTACGCGGGAACCTCTGTCCCGTACATCTGCGAGAGCGCCGCGGCGAAGCGGGCGCGGAGCTCCCAGCGCTGCACCAGGGCGGTCATCGAATTCGTCCCTGAGTTGAGGCGATTGGCCTGTGCAAGTCCGTTCCTTGTTCTGCCTGGTCGCGGTACTCTGCCCCCGTGACTGTGGATTCCGAGAGGACGCCCGAGCGACCGCTCGACGATGTCGATCGAATTCTGGTGCGCGAGTTGGCTCGCGATGGCCGGGCTACTCTCGCGCATTTGGCCGCCAAGGCGGGACTGTCGATCTCGGCGGTGCAAACCCGCGTACGGAGACTGGAAGCTCGGGGGGTGCTCGCCGGGTACGCGGCGCGGGTCAATCCGGAGTCGGTCGGCCAGCTGTTGTCGGCGTTCGTGGCAATCACCCCTCTCGATCCTTCTCAACCCGATGATGCTCCTGCGCGGCTTGAGCACATCGACGCCATCGAGTCGTGCTATTCGGTGGCAGGCGAGGAGAGTTACGTCCTCCTGGTGCGGGTGCCGTCACCGCGTGCGCTCGAGGAGCTGCTGCAGCTGATCCGCACCACCGCCAATGTTCGCACGCGAAGCACCATCATCTTACAAACTTTTTACGATGGCCGCCAGCTTGTGCCGTAAAAATTCTTGTTGATATGTAGAGAAGTCGTAAATACTGCGTTAGTGTGGCTCTATGACCGCACTGATCTTTCCTGGGTTCCAGGCCGGCCCGACGCACGGTGACCAGGCAACGCGCCCCGATCCGGTGACACCGGACCGAGTGCACGACGTGCTGCGCCGCAGCATTCTGGCCGACGGGATGGACCTCGTGCTCGATCTGGAGCGTTCCCATGGGGCGCACCTGGTGGATGCTCGCGACGGAACCGACTATCTCGACATGTTCACCTTCTTCGCCTCATCAGCGCTGGGCATGAACCATCCGATGCTGGCCGAGGACGATGAGTTCCGTGCCGAACTGGCCACGGCTGCCATCAACAAGCCGAGCAATTCCGACATCTACACCGTCGAGATGGCTCGTTTTGTCGACACATTCGCGCGGGTTCTGGGTGATCCTGCCCTTCCGCATCTGTTCTTCGTCGACGGCGGCGCGCTGGCCGTCGAGAACGCGCTGAAGGTGGCATTCGACTGGAAGAGTCGTTGGAACGAGGTGCACGGAATTGATGCGTCGTTGGGCACCAAGGTATTACACCTACGCGAGGCATTTCATGGCCGCAGCGGATACACCATGTCGCTGACCAACACCGACCCCAACAAGGTTGCACGATTCCCTAAGTTCGACTGGCCGCGGATCGATGCGCCCTATCTGCGACCGGGCGCCGATATCGAGGCCCTGGAAGCCTCGGCATTAGCGCAAGCGCGGCGCGCCTTCGCCGAAAACCCGCACGACATAGCTTGTTTCATCGCCGAACCGATTCAGGGCGAGGGCGGCGATCACCACTTCCGTCCGGAGTTCTTCCACGCCATGCGTGCGCTGTGTCACGAGAATGATGCCCTGTTCATCTTCGACGAGGTGCAGACCGGGTGCGGGCTCACCGGGACGGCCTGGGCATTCCAGCAACTGGGTGTGATCCCCGACGTCGTGGCCTTCGGGAAGAAGACCCAGGTATGTGGCGTGATGGCGGGTGGACGCGTCGACGAGGTTGACGACAACGTCTTTGCCGTCAGCTCTCGTATCAACTCCACGTGGGGCGGCAACCTGGTCGACATGGTGCGGTCCCGTCGCATCTTGGAAGTGGTTGAGGCGCAGCGCCTTTTCGCGAACGCGATGCGGATGGGTGAGTATCTACTCGAACGTCTGCAGACGCTGGCGGTGCGCCATGACGCGGTCGGCGACGTCCGCGGCCGGGGCCTGATGTGTGCGTTCAGTCTTCCGACTGCCGAAGAGCGCGATCATCTGGTGCAGCGCCTCTGGGCCGATGAGCGCGTCATTTTGCTGCCCAGCGGCGAGAACAGCGTTCGGTTCCGGCCGCCGCTGATTGTCAGCGCCGAGGAGATCGACGCCGCGGTGGCCGCGGTATCACGCGTGTTGGCGCTGCGATGAGCGCATTGCGCGAAGAGCACAAGGTCAGTCACCAGGCGTAAGGCGAGTGCTCACGCGCCGTGCGCAGCGCGGCGCCCCACCATGCCAATTCGTCGAGCATCGTCTTGGCGGCCGTTTCGGCGTCGCGGCTGTCGGTGAGTCTGCCGTCTTCGTCGAACTGGCTCCAGACGCCGTGGAAGCTCACCACGTCCCGGGTGGTCACCGCATGGAGCTCGGCGAATACCAATCGCAGTTGCTCAATGGCGCGCAATCCGCCCGACATGCCGCCGTATGAGGTGAATCCGACCGGCTTGGCCTGCCATTCGCTGTGATGCCAGTCGATCAGGTTCTTCAGCGGGGCGGGGAAACTGTGGTTGTACTCCGGCGTGACCACCAGAAACGCGTCGGCAATGCGTAATCGAGCAGTCACCCTCGCCAGCTGAGCGGTGTCCTGCGTCCCCGGCCGCTTGGAAAGATGGAGGGGCAGAGGGTAATCCGCAAGGTCGATGTATCCAACGTCAAAGGCAGGGTGGGTGCGTGCGCTCTGTGCGATCCAGTTCGCCACGGTCGGGCCGAACCGGCCGTCGCGGGTGCTGGCGCAGATCACGGCGAGGCGCAACGGGGTGGTTGACGTGTTCACGCGCCAATCGTCGTACCTAAAGTGCACTCGAGGTCAAGTGGCTTCTTTCCGTCACGCGAGCATGGCGTCGGCGAAGCGCCGCACCGCCGCGACGGCCTCCTGTTCGGCGTCACCCGCGCCGGGGTAGTCGGCGCGGGCGCGCGACTCGATTTCTGCGGTGACGGGGTCGAGACGCACCTCGGCCACCATCTCGGCGGTGGTCGGTTCGCAGACGGCCCAGCTGTAGAGGCGATCGCTGTCCCAATCCGCGGCGCGCACGGTCACGTAGTCCGCGTCGTCGACGCCCAGCGACGTCAATGCCGGACGGTCATCCATACGCTCGTCGGCGCGCAGGGCGCGCAGGTACCAGGCGCCTGCGTTGATCTCGATGGGTTCCATAAGGCTAGAAATGCGTCGAGCGTGAAGCTGCGGCGGCAATTCGATGAGAATCCCGCCGTAGCTTCACGCTCGACGACAAAGTCCTACTTGATTTCGGCGATGACCGTGCCCTGGGTGATGGCGGCCCCGGCCTCGACACTCAGCCCGGTGACGGTACCGGCCTTGTGCGCGGTGACGGGGTTCTCCATCTTCATGGCCTCCAGCACCACGATCAGCTCGCCGGCCTCGACCTCCTGGCCCTCCTCAACCGCGACCTTGACCACGGTGCCCTGCATCGGCGCGGTGACCGAGTCGCCGGTGGCAGCGCCACCGCCGTGGCCGCCACGCTTGCGGGCCTTGGGCTTCTTGCGCACCACACCGTTCGCGGCGCCGCCTCCTCCGCCGAGCGAGATGTCACCGGGCAGCGACACCTCGAGACGGCGGCCGCCGACCTCGACGACCAGCTTCTGGCGGGGCAGGGCCTCGTCCTCGTCGGCTGCCTCACCGCCAGCGGTGAACGGCTCGATGGTGTTGTTCCACTCGGTCTCGATCCAGCGGGTGTGGACGGTGAAGCCGTCCTCGTCGCCGATGAAGGCAGGGTCGGACACCACGGCGCGGTGGAACGGGATGACGGTGGCCAGGCCCTCGACGTTGAACTCGGCCAGTGCGCGCCGCGAGCGGGCGAGGGCCTCGTTGCGGTCGCGGCCGGTCACGATCAGCTTGGCCAGCATGGAGTCGAACTGGCCGCCGATCACGGATCCGGCCTGAACGCCCGAATCCAGGCGCACGCCGGGACCGGTCGGGGTGTCATACACCTTGACCGGGCCGGGGGCCGGCAGGAAGTTGCGGCCGGCGTCCTCGCCGTTGATGCGGAACTCGATCGAGTGGCCACGCGGCTCGGGGTCTTCGGTGAACTGCAGCGCCTCCCCGTTGGCGATCTTGAACTGCTCGAGCACCAGATCGACGCCCGCGGTCTCCTCGGTGACGGGGTGTTCCACCTGCAGGCGGGTGTTGACCTCGAGGAAGGAGATCAGGCCGTCCTGGCCCACCAGGTATTCCACGGTGCCGGCACCGTAGTACCCGGCCTCCTTGCAGATGCGCTTGGCGGACTCGTGGATCTCCTTGCGCTGGGCGTCGGTCAGGAACGGCGCCGGCGCCTCTTCGACCAGCTTCTGGAAGCGGCGCTGCAGCGAGCAGTCGCGGGTGCCGGCGACCACGACATTGCCGTGCTGGTCGGCGATGACCTGGGCCTCGACGTGGCGCGGCTTGTCCAAGTAGCGCTCCACGAAGCACTCGCCGCGACCGAACGCGGCGACGGCCTCGCGGGTGGCCGACTCAAACAGCTCGGGTACCTCTTCGAGGGTGCGGGCCACCTTCATGCCGCGGCCACCACCGCCGAAGGCGGCCTTGATGGCGATGGGGAGACCATGCTCCTTGGCGAAGGCGACGACCTCGTCAGCGTCCTTCACGGGATCGGGGGTGCCGGGGACCAGCGGGGCCTGCGCACGTGCCGCGATGTGGCGGGCGGTGACCTTGTCGCCGAGGTCGCGGATGGACTGCGGGCTGGGCCCGATCCAGATCAGCCCGGCATCGATGACGGCCTGGGCAAAGTCTGCGTTCTCTGACAGGAAGCCGTAGCCGGGGTGGATAGCGTTGGCACCGGACTTCTCGGCGGCCTCCAGGATCTTGCCGAAGTCCAGGTAGGACTCGGCGGCGGTGTTACCGCCGATGCCGAAGGCCTCGTCGGCGAGGTGGACGTGGGGGGCATCAGCATCGGGTTCGGCGTAGATCGCGACGCTGCCCAGTCCAGCGTCCTTCGCCGCGCGGATCACCCGAACCGCAATCTCGCCGCGGTTGGCGACGAGTACCTTGCTGATCTTCGAGCTGGCGTGATTGGGCACCGGGCCTCCTGGATCGTTAGTGCTGTTCTTTATCGATTTCTTAAAGTCTCGGCAGTGAGTTTATGCATCCGTGGCGTCAAACACACATCGGGGATGGGGTGTGCCGCCCCTGTTTTTACCTACTGGTGAGTAGCTTTAGGACAGTCTTCGCTTGATACGAGTCAACATCGCCGACATCCCGCGCAGCCGCAGCGGGCTGATCAACGCGGCCAATCCGAGGTCGGCATAGAAGTCGTCGGGCACCGCCAGGATCGCGTCGGCCGACTGGCCGTCGAGACCCTGCTGCAGGATCGAGGCGAACCCGCGCGTGGTCGGGGCCTCTGCGGGTGCGCTGAAGTACAGGTGGACCTCAGTGCGGTCGCTGGCGTCGACATCCAGGAACAACGGTGATTGGCACTCCGGCACGGGTTCCATCGCGGCCTGCTCTAAATGCGATGGCAGCTCGGGCAGTTCGCTCGAAAACTCCAGCAACAGCTGCAGCTTGTCCTGGCCGTCGACGGCTTTGAAGTCGGCGACGATCTCGGCGAGCTCTGCGGGGAGTGTCACGGCGTTTATTGGGTGGGTACGGCGCCGGGCTTGTCGCCCTTGACGATCGGTGTCCGCACCCGGTTGCCCCATTCGGTCCAGGACCCGTCGTAGTTGCGGACGCCTTCGACGCCCAGCAGGTGGGTGAGGACGAACCAGGTGTGGCTGGAACGCTCGCCGATTCGGCAGTACGCGACGATGTCGCCGTCGGCCGCGATGACGTCGCCGTAGATCTCGTCGAGCTCGCCGCGGCGCCGGAATCGGCTGTCTTCGGCGGCGGCCTTGGCCCACGGGATGGAGACGGCGGTGGGGATGTGTCCGCCGCGCAGCGCTCCCTCTTCTGGGTAGTCGGGCATGTGGGTGCGTTCGCCGGTGTATTCCGCAGGTGAGCGCACATCGATCAGCGGACCGTGGCCCAGATGTGCCAGCACATCATCGGCGTAGGCGCGGATCGGGGCGTCGTTGCGCTCCACCACGGGGTAGCCCTCGGTGTGCTTGGAAGGGACGTCGAGGGTGGTATCGCGGCCCTCGGAAATCCACAGGTCTCGCCCGCCGTCGAGCAGCCTGACGTCGGGATGCCCGAACAGGGTGAATACCCACAGTGCGTACGCGGCCCACCAGTTGGACTTGTCCCCGTAGATGACGACGGTGTCCTCGCGGCGGATTCCCTTGCGATTCATCAACTCTGCGAACTGTGCGCCGTCGATATAATCCCGGACCGTACTGTCGTTCAGGTCGACGTGCCAGTCGATTTTCACCGCGCCGGGTACGTGCCCGATGTCGTAGAGAAGAACGTCCTCATCGGACTCCACGATGGACAGTCCGGGGGTGCCTAGGTGTCCCGAAAGCCAGTCGGCGGAGACGAGGCGTTCGGGGTGCGCGTAGGCGGCGAATTCGGGGCTGGGGTCGGCCGGGAGGGTCACCCTTTGAGACTAGTCGCGTTCGCGGGCAGTCGGCTCATCGAGCCGGATACCGACGTCGGATACGCGGTGCGTTGCTGGTCGCGGTGCGAGAATTCGCCAATGCCGGACTGGACATATCACCCGCTGAGCCCGATCGTCGCGTCGGTGCTCGGTGAGCACAGGACGCGGGTGTGGGCCATGAAGGCCCTGGCGCTGCTCGTGACGCGGGTGGGCGGAAGCTGCTGGATTCCCCGGGTGTTCGATCACGCCCCGGTTCCGCCGCAGTGGCAGGACAGATTTGGGGCGACGGTCCCGCCGTCCATCGCGCGTGAGGCCATCGCGGTGTTGCCGGTGCAGGGTGCCGGGGTTGTCGAGATCGCTCCGGTGGGCATCGCCGATGTGCCGCAGGTGTGTGCGGCGGCCGTCGGTCGAAGGTGCCGGGTTCCTGCGCTTGCCGCCACGCCAGCGGCGGCCGATGCGGTGGCGCCCTACGTCGACGCGGTGTCCTTTCCGGGCGAGGCCGAGGTGGTGCGGCTCAGCGACCCCGCGATAGCGTCGGCTGTCCGCGAGCTGGCGGACCCGGCTACGACCGTGCTCGCGACACCGACGGTGTTGATCGAGGCCGGGCCGGGCTGGTTCAACCGGGTGATCGAAGCCGCTACGCCGACCACACCGCCGAAGGCGTTGCGCGATATCGGTTTCGATCCGCGCGCGTGGCCCGCGTGGATATGGGGTGCGCTGACGGGTCTTGGGCTCGTCGTCGCCGGTATCGGTGCGGCCGCCATAGCGTTGGGGCCGGTGTTGTTGTGGTACGACCGCGATTATCTGGGCCAGTCGGTGCACGATTTACACGAGGTGAACCAGCACCTGATCGGATTTCTGCAGCATGACCGCCTCACCATGGCGGGCAACATGATTGGTATTGGGATTCTGTACTTGGGGTTGGCCTGGGGTGGAATAAGGGAGGGACACCGGTGGGCTCGCAACGCTTTGCTGATCTCCGGGACGGTGTCCTTTCTGACGTACTTCTACTTCTTGGTGACGGGGTTCCTCGAGCCGCTGCACACGCTCGTGGTTGTCGCGCTGTTCCCCATGCTGGTACTGGCGGTGTGGCGTGCCCCTACGCAAGCGCATTGGCCGCCCGTCGTAGAGGGCCCGGAATCGCAACGCCGACGCGCGTTGTGGGGACAGCTGCTGATGATTGCGGTAGGTGGAGGCCTGTTCGTTGCCGGAGCGGTGATTTCGACGGTCGGGTTGACAACGGTGTTTGTTCCTACCGACCTGGATTTCCTGGGCACCGGGTCATCGCAGCTGCGTTCCGCCAATCAACATCTGTTGCCGTTCATCGCTCATGACCGCGCAGGTTTCGGTGGAGCGCTGATGGGGGCCGGGCTGGCGGTGCTGCTGATCAGCATGTGGGGCTGGCGCCGCGGCGAGCGCTGGGTGTGGTGGTCACTATTACTCGGATGTGCGTTCGGCACGGTGCCGGTCTTGGCTGTCCACTTCTCCATTGGGTACACCCATTTCGAGCACTTGCTACCCGTGTATGTGTTGGTGGTTGTGACGGTGGTTGCCCTCGCCTTGTCGAGGGCATACCTCACCACACCCTTGGCTCAGTCGCCGCGGATCAGCCGGTAGCTGCTGACGCACGCTGACAAGTAACCGCTACCTGAACCACTGTGACAGAACCGAATTCAGCCGCGTAGCGTCAGACCGCTGACCTCCGCCACGATCTCCAGTGATCGCAGCTGCAACTTCCGGTCTGGTGCGTTGGGCACCACGATGAGCTCGTCGGCATCGGCCAGCTGCGCAAAATCTTCCAGGTAGGCGCCTACTTGATCCGCGGTGCCGACGGCGAAGTACTTGGTCATCGCCTGAATCTGTCGTCCGGCCGGTGACTCCAGCGCGGCGAGCGCCTCCTCGTCGGTGAGTCGCGGGCCGCCGCTGCGATGGAGGAACAGTTTGGCGCGCTCGATCAGCGCTGCTTGATGCTGATCGCGTGCGGTGGCCTCATCGTCCGCGGCTATCACGTTGACACCGGCCAGCACATAGGGCGCATCGAGCTGCTGGGACGGCTGGAACTCCCGCCGGTACAAGGCGACAGCGTCCTGCAACGCGGGGGGTGCGAAGTGCGAGGCGAAACCGTAGGGCAGCCCCAACACCGCTGCCAGCTTCGCGCCGAACAACGAGGACCCGAGGATGTACAGCGGTACCTGGGTCCCGTGGCCGGGTGTCGCGGTGACGCCGGGAACACGGCTCTGATCGCCCAGGAAGGCCTGCAGTTCCAGGACGTCCTGCGGAAAATGTTCGGCGTCGCCGGGGCCGTGCCGCAACGCGCGCAGGGTCACCTGGTCTGTTCCCGGTGCGCGGCCAAGGCCCAGGTCGATGCGCCCCGGGTGCAGCGTTTCCAGCGTTCCGAACTGCTCGGCGATCTGCAGCGGGGAGTGGTTGGGCAGCATGATGCCGCCCGCGCCGAGCCGGATGGTGGAGGTCTGCGTGGCCACGTGCGCGATGAGGACACTCGTCGCCGAGGAGGCAATGGAGCGCATGTTGTGGTGTTCGGCGTACCAGACGCGATGAAATCCCAGGGTCTCCGCATGCCGGGCTATCTCGACGCTCGCAGCGAAACTCTCGGCCACGGTCTCGTGCGGCGCGACCCGCGCCAGATCCAGAATCGATACCGCTCTCGCCATGATTTACCGCAACTCCTGGTGTTTCTCCGCTATTCCCCCGTGGGACGCACCATAGAAGGTACAAACGGAGGGTGCCCTTCATTCCGACAGCAGCGGAACTGGCGGGTGCTCTCGCCGATCTGCTCGACGACCTCCAACCGGAGCTGCCCTCCACCTCGGTGCATCGTGCGCGCGTCGGCGCCAACATCGCCAGGATTCTGCAGCGCGAACTGACAGTGCCGGCGGCGCCGCCCACCCAGGATTCTTCCTGGGACGAGCTGGTCCAGTCGGTGCGCGCCGAGCTGGCGATCGTCAAGCCCGGCTACGACGCCTGGGAGGGCGAATGAGTGACCTGACGGAAGGTCTGACCCGCTATCTGCGTGACGAGTTCGGCAAGGATTTCACGGTTTCGGGGGTGGTCGGCGTTTCGGCTGGTGCCAGACGACGAAATGTACTCCTGGATGCCACGTTCGGGAGCGAGACCCTCGAACTGGTGGCGACGATCGTGCCCGCAGCGGTGCAGCAGATACCGGTGAGTGGCGAGGCGGGGGTGCGTGAGCTGGCGCGGAGCAACGGTGTTCCAGTACCACGGGTGCGCGGTATCTGCCCGGACGCCGCATATGTGGGTGCACCCTTCATGATCTCCGAACGGATAGCGGGAGAGACGGTGCCGCGCAAGGTGCTTCGGCTGGTGGAGGCACGCGGCATCGGTGATCTGGTCGCCGGCCAGCTCGGCTCGGCCATGGGCCGGCTGCACGGGATCGACCCCGCGATGGCACCGCCCGATCTGCCCGGTGATCTGGAGTCCGAACCCGCGGTCGTCATGTTGGAGCAGATGCGTGAGGGAGTCGCGGCCTTGCTTCCGGGCCGGCCGGTGTTCCAGCGCGCACTGTCCTGGCTGACCGAGCGCATGCCTGGGCCTCCTGTTCGACGGTCCCTGGTGCATACCGACATTCGCAATGGCAACGTCATCGTGGGCGAGGACGGGCTGCGGGCCGTCCTGGACTGGGAAGGCACCACCCGGTTCGGTGATCCCATGCGGGATGTCGGTTGGACGGCGTTGCGCATGTGGAGATTTGGACTCGACGACCGCGAATTCGGCGGCTTCGCCGGTCGCGACGTATTTGTGCGGTCGTATGAGGAATCCGGTGGGACATTCGACCCGGAACGGTTTCAGTGGTGGAAGGTCCTGGGCACCCTGTGGTGGGGCGTGGGCCTTGCCGCGCAAGCAAAGTCCTATCTGGACGGGAGCGTACGGGACATCGTGATGGCCGCCAGCGGCCGGCGGATACCCGAGATCGAATGGGACTTGCTGATGTTGACCAAGCCGTCGGAGCGGGAAGGAACGAGATGAACTTCGAACTGCCGCCCGAACTCGTCGATTATCTGGCAGAGCTCGACGGATTCATCGACCGTGAGATCGTGCCGCTCGAGCAGGCCGATGACAACATCCGATTCTTCGACCACCGGCGAGAAGATTCTCGAACCGATTGGGAGCGTGGCGGTCTGCCCAACAGAGAATGGGAGGCGTTGCTCGGCGAGGCACGCAGGCGCGCGGACGTGGCGGGGCACTTTCGGTATCCCTTTCCCGCGGAATTCGGTGGACGGGACGGATCCAACCTGGGTATGGCGGTCATTCGCGAACACCTGGCACGGCGTGGCCTGGGATTGCACTGTGACCTGCAGAACGAACACGCCATCGTCGGCAACAACGTGGGCCTGCTGCTCATGTTGGAGTACGGCTCGGACGAGCAGAAGGCCGCGTGGGTGGAGGGGCTCGCCGGCGGCACCAAGGTGTTCGGGTTCGGCATCACCGAACCCGAACACGGCTCCGATGCCACGTACATGGAAACCCGTGCGGTCAAGGATGGGCCGGACTGGGTGATCAACGGTGAGAAGACCTGGAACACCGGGGTGCACGTCGCCGACGCCGACCTGATATTCGCACGTACCTCGGGTGAGCCTGGTGACGGCCGTGGTATCACAGCCTTCCTGGTACCTGCGGACGCCCCAGGCTTCAAGGTCGAGGAATACCTCTGGACTTTCAACATGCCGACCGACCACGCCCACGTATCGCTGACCGACGTGCGAGTACCGGACGCCGCGATCTTCGGCGGGGAGGGGCGCGGCCTGGGGGTGGTACAGCACTTCTTCAACGAGAACCGCATCCGGCAGGCCGCCTCCAGCCTTGGTGCGGCGCAGTTCTGTATCGACAGGTCCGTTGCGTACGCCAAGGAACGCAGGCCCTTTGGGAAGGCGCTGGCGTCCAACCAGGCCATCCAGTTTCCGCTCGTCGAGCTGCAGACGCAGTGCGAGATGCTGCGGGCCCTGATCCACAAGACCGCCTGGTCCATGGATACCTATGGCCCCTTCTCCGTCTCCGAGCAGGTCTCGATGTGCAATTACGTGGCCAACCGGTTGTGCTGTGAGGCCGCCGACCGGGCCATGCAGGTTCACGGCGGAATGGGCTATTCGCGGCATATGCCGTTCGAGCACATCTACCGACACCATCGGCGTTACCGGATCACGGAGGGCGCCGAGGAGATTCAGATGCGTAGGGTAGCCGGGTACATGTTCGGTTTCATGAGTCAAAAGGCACCCAAGGGGGTTTAGTGGCACAGGCGTCGCCGCCCGTCGTGGTCGTCATGGGCGTGGCCGGAGTGGGCAAGACGACGGTCGCCCGGCTGTTGGCGCAGCGGTTGGATGCTCCTTATGCCGAGGGTGACGATTTCCACCCCGAAGCGAATATCGCCAAGATGGCCGCAGGCATCCCACTGGACGACACCGATCGCGAGCCGTGGCTGCTGCGCATCGCCGAATGGATTTGCGAGCATGGACGCGCGGGGACAGGCGGCGTAGTCACCTGCTCCGCGCTCAAACGTCATTACCGCGACATTCTGCGTACCGGGTGGTCTGACGTGTTCTTTCTGCATCTATCCGGCAATCGGTCGCTCGTCGGTGATCGGATGTCGCATCGTGCCGGGCATTTCATGCCTACGTCGCTGCTGGACTCGCAGTTCGACATTCTCGAACCGCTGCAATCCGACGAGAAGGGCGTCGCACTGGATGTGGGCACCGAGCCGGAGCAATTGGTGGCAGAGGCGTTGAGGCAGTTCGGCGTATGAACGCCGGGCTGGTGCTCCTGGCCGAACAGGCGAACGTCGCGCACACCACGAGTGAGGTCCGGCTGCTCGCCGCTGTGCTGCTGAGTATCGGGGCGATCATTCTGCTCATCACCCGCCTTCGGCTGCATCCGTTCCTGGCGCTGCTGTTGGGGTCGGGGACACTGGCTGCCGCCGCGAGCGTCCCGTTCGACAAGTTGCTGGGCTCGTTTGTGACGGGGTTCGGCTCGACCATCGCCGGTGTTGGGCTGCTCATCGGCCTGGGCGCGATGCTCGGCCGGCTGCTGGCCGATTCCGGCGGGGCGAACATCGTGGCCGACGCCGTGCTCACCCGGTCCAGTCCACGTCTGCTGCCGTGGGCAGTGGCGTCGATCGCCGCCGTGCTGGGCCTGCCCTTGTTCTTCGAAGTGGGTGTGGTGCTGTTGATTCCGATTGTGCTCTTGGTGGCACGTCGGGGAAATGTGCCACTGCTACGGGTGGGCATCCCAGCGCTGGCGGGCCTGTCAGTACTGCATGGGCTGGTGCCGCCGCATCCGGGCCCGTTGGTGGCAGTGGATGCGCTGAAGGCCGACCTGGGTGTCACTCTGGCATTCGGACTTGTGGCGGCGGTGCCCACCTTGATCGTGGCGGGACCGCTCTACGCGCGGATCGCGGAGCGCTGGGTGGGGCCGTTGGACATTCCCACCGCGACGGCGCCTGAAGCCGAGCGCACGGGGCCCGCACCCAGCGTGGTGGCAGTGCTGGCGACCATCTTGCTACCGGTGACGCTGATGTTGGCGAAGGCGTTGTCCGATGTCGTCATCGACAATCCGAAATCGTTGGTGCAGCGGATCTTCGATACGATCGGGACCCCACTGGTTGCGCTGTTGGCAGCGACGTTGGTGGCCATGGTGACACTGGGCAAGGCATCGGGTCTGGATCGGATTGGTGTCGCGGGGATCATCGAGAAGTCGCTGGGACCCATCGCGGGAATTGTCTTCATCGTTGGTGCCGGTGGCGGATTCAAGCAGACGCTCATCGATGTCGGGGTGGGAGACGCGGTGAGCAGTTGGTCGGAGAAATGGCAGATTCCCGCGCTGGTGCTCGGCTGGCTCATCGCGGTGCTCATTCGATTGGCCACCGGATCAGCCACGGTAGCCACCATTACGGCCGCCGGTATCGTCTCGCCGTTGGCCGCCGACATGTCCACCGCCCATGTCGCGCTACTGGTACTGGCGGTGGGTGCCGGATCACTGTTCTTCTCGCACGTGAACGACGCCGGATTCTGGTTGGTCAAGGAGTATTTCGGTATGAGTGTGGGCCAGACGCTCAAGTCGTGGTCGGTGATGGAAACGCTGATCTCGGTTGTCGGATTCGCGATGGTGCTGCTGCTGAGTGTCGTGGTCTGACGCTTTTGTCCGCGCCGACGAACTGCGACAGGCCGCGAACTTCCTGTCCAGAGCTAGATACTTAGGTACTGCGGCGCCAGCACGATCGAGTAGAGGATGGTCCGGTAGGCGCGGGTAGGGTCGGTAACCCATTGGCTCACCAGGAAATACAGCGTTTGCGTGCCGTCGGGGTTCATGGTGATGTTGACGACCTGCGGCCCATATGGCTGCAGCAGTTTGTGCGGATCGCGCGAAATGAACGGATCATCGGGCCGGGGATCGGACGGATCGTTGCGGATGAGCACCGTCATGGGCTCGCTGACCAATTCCTGCGGAGTGCGGAACAGCTTGAGCCCGATGTGGGCATCGCCCGAACCGTTCGCGTCGAGCAACCCGAAACCTCCTGCGGGTAGCGCGAACAACTGGTTCTCGCGGTCCCCTCCGCCCTTGATCTGGCCGAGCTTCTCCCACGCCGACGAGTCAAGGAATGCCGGATCGTCGATCGGTGGGGTGAGCCAGGCCAAACGCGGCGCCCAGGGCCCGGTGCCGATGTTCCCGGCCACCAGCATCCGGCGGCCGGGCGCCGAGACCCCGCTCGGCTGAGAGATTCCGGCCATGACACCCACCGGGTGGTACGTGGTCTGGCCCGGCTCGCTCACGTCGTACACGGTGGTATCGGCCGAGACGAAGGTGCTGCAACCGGGGGCCGGAATGCATGAGGCGAACAAGAAGGAACGGTGTGCCAGCTGGGCAGACCCGGTCGGCAGCAGCCGAGCACCATTCTGCGCATTCTCGGGCAGCGCAAGGGGTTTGGTTCGGCCGCCTAGTGCAACCGACGGACGCGCGGGGTCCACAGGAATCAACTGGATACCGTCGCCGGTGTTCAGGTAGTCGCCCGTCCATAGGCATGCCCCACGGTTGGTGTGTACACCGAGGTCGAAGGAGTCATTGTCGCAGGCGATTTGGAAGCTGGTGTTGACCGACGGCATATGTGGGATCGGAATGCCCTGAGCATCCTTGAATTCCTGCTGCTGGGTCGGCCCGATCATCACCAGCGAGTCGGACAGCGGCACCATGCGCGGCGGCAGTGCCGGGACGGTCGGTGTGTCGGGGTGAAAAGGTTTGGGCGGCACATGCTTTTCATGGCGGATCCACAGCGACGAAGCCGAGACGCCCAGCTTGTTCAGCAGCCGGCCCACCAGCGGAACGCTGACCCCGATCACGTTCGAGGGGTCGCCGTCGATGCCGTCGATGAACCAGCCTCCCAGGCCGTCGAGCGTGAAGGCTCCGGCCACCTGTAGCGGTTCGCCGGTGGCCAAGTAAGCCTCGAGGTCATCGGCCGACGGGGTACCGAAACGCACTGTGGTCGATCGTGTTTCGCTCACACGGGCAACAGGTTTACCGTCGAGCACCCGCACCAGGCAGTGCCCGGTGAGCAGCTCGGCGCTGCGCCCGGCCATCAGTTCCCAGCGGCGGCGTGCTTCCTTGACGGTGCCCGGTTTGCCTTGCAACGAGCCGTCGAGCAGCAGCAGGGAATCGCAGCCCAGCACCACCGCGTCGGCGGCCACCTCACCCGCCAAGGCTGTGGCGACATCAAATGCCTTGGCGGACGCCAGCACTTCCACAGCACGTGAAGGTGGGGTGCCGGAGGGCTGTGTCGCCATGACCAGATGCTCGTCGACGTGCGACACGATAACGACCGGATTCAGGCCGGCCTGCTCCAAGATCCGCTCACGTGCGGGGGACGCGGACGCGAGGACGAATGTTGTTGAGCCGCTCGCGCGAAGACCAGGGGTAGCGGTCACGGGACCCGAGGGCTGCTATCTAGTACGTGCCGCGGGGGCGAGCGAGCTTCGCCCGCTCGAACAGGGTGACTCGCTGCCAGCTGTGCGGGCTGTAGCGCAGCATGTCAATCGGCTCGGCCCAGAGATTGCGGGGCTTGAGTTCGGCGGCTTCGGCCTTGGACGCGAGCGCACTGAGCGCTGCGACCAGGGCCGCGATCTCCTCGTCGGTCGGGTTGCCGCTGAGCACTTGGATGTCGGCGGCCTTGACTCGGCCCTCCCCGCCGGGGTTCGCTTCAGCGGCTACGGTCTCGTCGGTCACGGACGTACCTTCTTCATTGGTCACAGCGGAATGTTTCCGTGCTTCTTCGGTGGGAGCCGCACGATCTTGCGATCGAGCAAGCGCAGCGACGTAGCGATGTAGCCGCGGGTGTGCGACGGCGGGATGACCGCGTCGACGTATCCGCGCTCGGCGGCGATGTAGGGGTTCACCAGGGTGTCTTCGTACTCCGCCTGCAGCTGAAGGCGCAGGGCATCCACGTCGTCACCGTTCTTGGCGGCCTCGGCCAGCTGCGAGCGGTACACGAACCCGACGGCACCCGATGCGCCCATGACGGCGATCTGCGCGGTGGGCCATGCGACGTTGACGTCGGCACCCATGTGCTTGGATCCCATCACGTCGTACGCGCCGCCGTAGGCCTTGCGGGTGATGACGGTGATCTTCGGAACGGTGGCCTCACCGTAGGCGTACAGCAGCTTGGCGCCGCGCCGGATGATGCCGTTGTATTCCTGCTCGGTGCCGGGCAGGAAGCCGGGCACATCCTCCAGGGTGATGATCGGGATGCCGAAGCAGTCGCAGGTGCGGATGAATCGTGCGGCCTTCTCGGACGCGTTGATATCCAGGCAGCCGGCGAACTGGGTCGGCTGGTTGGCGACGATGCCCACGCTGCGGCCGTCGATGCGGCCGAAGCCGACGATGATGTTCTGCGCGTAGCCCGCCTGCACCTCGAGGAATTCGTCGTCGTCGAGGATGCGGGTGATGACCTCGTGCATGTCGTACGGCTGGTTCGGGGAGTCCGGGATCAGCGTGTCCAGTTCGAGGTCTTCCTCGGTGAGGTGGTCCTCGATGGCACCGTCGGTGGGCTCCGGTCCGGGGTAGCGCGGGGGCTCGGAGGCATTGTTGGAGGGCAGGTAGCTCAGGATGTCGCGGACGTAATCGAAGGCGTCCTGCTCGCCGGAGGCCACGTAGTGCGCGGTGCCGGACTTGGCCATGTGGGTGTGGGCGCCGCCCAGCTCCTCCATGGTGACGTCCTCGCCGGTGACGGTCTTGATGACGTCGGGGCCGGTGATGAACATCTGGCTGGTCTGGTCGACCATCACCACGAAGTCGGTCAGTGCGGGGGAGTACACGTGGCCACCGGCCGCGGGACCCATGATCAGCGAGATCTGCGGGATGACACCGGAGGCGATGACGTTGCGGTGGAAGATCTGGCCGTACAGGCCGAGGGAGACGACGCCCTCTTGAATACGGGCGCCGGCACCTTCGTTGATGCCGATCAGGGGACGACCGGTCTTGATGGCCAGGTCCATGACCTTGACGATCTTTTCGCCGTAGACCTCACCGAGGCTGCCGCCGAAGACCGATACGTCCTGGCTGAAGATGCAGACGTCGCGGCCGTCGATGGTGCCGAAACCGGTCACGACACCGTCACCGAGCGGGCGCTTGGACTCCAGGCCGAAGTTGGTGCTGCGGTGGCGGGCCAGCGCATCCAGCTCGACGAACGAGCCCTCGTCCAACAGCGCGAAGATGCGCTCGCGGGCGGTCAGCTTGCCCTTGGCGTGGATCTTGTCGACGGCGGCCTCACCTACCGGGTGCAGTGCTTCCTCATTGCGCCGACGCAGATCGGCGAGCTTGCCCGCGGTGGTATGTATGTCGGGCTGGGGAGCCGCGGCGTCGGCGGCGGTGTGGCTGTCGGACTCGGTGGTCGTCATGGGTCCCGATGCTATCGCGCGCCACCCGGCAGAACACGCATGGGCCTTAGAGAGTTCTCAGAAATTTTCACGAAGAGATGTCCGCCGATCGCGGTAGATAGAAGGAGATGGACAAACAGCCTGCATTGGATGCCGACGAGGTGTTCACGATCGTGTCCCATTTCGACCGTCTTGATGCCGCGGATGCCGAGGCCGCGCTGCGTGCGGCAGCAGAGCTGGCCGGATGCCCGGTGGGTGTGCGGTGGTCCGATGCGACAGAGCCCACGGTATGGCTGGAGCGGGAGGGTCCGGCCCGGGCCACCGACGAGCTGCTGCTGCACCGGCTGCGTCATCTGCTGAACCGACTGAACCGAGCGGTGCCCGCCCAGGGGGCTACCTCGCTACGTATCGACGACCCTGCCCTGATCGAACTGCTGTTATCGGGAGAAGCGAAGCCCGAAGAGCGGGCGCGCGCGGCGCGTCTTCTGGGGCTCGACGCCACACGTGAGCTGCGCGTGCTGGCGACCTCGTCGCCCGGGAGCGCCACGAGGCTTCTCGCCAAGGCCCTGCCCGGCCAATCGATCCGGACGGCCACCATCGGCCGAGTCGGCGCTGTGTTGTGCCAGTCGGCCCGGGACACCACATCACTGTCGGATCACCTGAACGAGGTGATCGTCGACGAGTTTCCGGCCTCGGCGCACTCGGAGCGGGGCCCATGGCTTGGCATAGGGGCGAGCGTCGCCGTCCTCGAGGCACCCACATCATGGAACCAGGCCCAGCGGGCACTGCGCTTCGCCTCGTCCACGGGTTTCGGTCGCCGCGCCATTGCCTACGAGCGGCTCAGTCTGCTGGAGGTCCTCGCCGATATTCCGGTGGAGCGCGTGCGCGAGATTGATGATGTGGTGCGTATCAACCAGATCGCGTCGACGGCGGCCGGTGCCGCCGAGGTGGACACGTTGGAGGCGCTCTGCCAATACGGCACGTTGCGTCGCACCGCGACGGAATTACATCTGCACCACAGCACGGTCGCCGCACGCATCCAGCATGTCGAGCGGTCAATGGGCTGGGACCTGGACGACCCTATCGACCGATTTCTGGCCACCTTCGCGTTGATGCTGCGACGCGTATCGCTGTCCGCCACCGAGTTGGCGGGTGGCTAGACCGCCGCGTGTCGGATGTCGCCCGGGTATTTCTCGACAGCTGTCGGATGACATCGAGGGTGCCGGCCGACACGATTGATCCATGGCAGTCATCGACACCGAACGTACCTGGGAAATGGTTGAAAAGCGGCTTGCCGCAACGATAAACGAGCGTCACAGGGTGGTGCTGGGCGCAGTGTTGCGCCACATGAAACTGGAGCGCGACGCCGATCTCGACGGGCTGATCGACACCCTCAGCGCGAACCCGAACTACCACTTCTGGATGGACGGTCAGGACTTCGGCCCGAAGGGGCGCGACGGTGTCCGCACCTACTACGCGGGTCTGGTGCGGGAACGGATGAGTGTCATGGAGTTCGCGATGGATCGCCTCCTGGTCGACGATGATTGCGTTGTCACCGAGGGATTCCTCAAACAGATCTATCCGGGGGCGGTCGCCAAAAGCATGGGGTTCGCGATCGAGGATCTCAGCGCCGACTACCTGTTGGTGTTCCGTCAATTGGTGTTGTGGCCCGTCGACGCCGACGGTTTCATCGAGGGCGAGGACTCATATCACTCGGGACCGGTGAGCATCACCAAGTTGGTTCCGGAGGAGCTGCCCCAGGAGTATCGGGATCTGAAGGGTGCATCATCGGCGCTATGACCGCTGTGTCCGTTCCCCGCGCCGGCGTGCCCCGAGTCGACATCGCGGCCATGCTTCTGGATCGTGTTGGCGACAGTCATCTGGGGCTACGCACCCGCGACCGCGACTGGACATGGGATCAGGTTGTCGATGAATCCGCCGCGCGGGGCGCGCTGGCCCGGAAGCTGCGGGCGGACGGGCCCTTCCATATCGGCGTGCTGTTGGACAACGTGCCCGACTTCGTCTTTTGGCTGGGCGGTGCCGCCCTCGCGGGGGCCACGATCGTGGGGATCAACCCAACCCGTGGTCCCGCGGAAATGGCCGCCGAGATCCGGCACACCGACTGTCAGCTGATCGTCACGGACACCGCGCATCTGGGGCGGCTACAGAGCCTTGAGCTAGGTCTGAGCGCGGATCGTCTGCTGGTGATCGATAGCCCCGAATATCTGCAGCGCATTGCCGAGAGTCGCTGCACAGCACAGGCTTCCGAAGGCGTCGGCGCGGATTCATTACTCCTGTTGCTGTTTACCTCAGGCACCACCGGGGCCTCCAAAGCGGTGAAGTGCAGTCAGGGGCGGCTCGCTCAGATCGCTCACCTGGCCACCGAGAAGTTCGGGCATATGCGCTCGGATGTCGACTATTGCTGCATGCCGTTGTTCCACGGGAACGCGTTGATGGCGTTGTGGGCCCCGGCGCTGGCCAACGGCGCCACGGTGTGTTTGACGCCCACGTTCTCGGCGTCACGTTTCTTACCCGATGTCCGGTACTTCGGCGCTACGTTTTTCACGTACGTCGGCAAGGCGCTGGGATACCTGTTGGCCACGCCGGAGCGGGCCGATGACGCCGATAACCAGCTGGCGCGCGGCTTCGGCACCGAGGCCTCGCCCGAAGACCAGGCCCAATTCCGGCGACGGTTCGGTGCGGAGCTGTTCGAGGGTTACGGTTCCAGCGAGGGTGGGGGAGCGGTGGTGCTAGATCCCGCCGCACCTCCGGGTGCGCTGGGGCGCCCCGCTCACGAGGGTGTGGTGGTGGTCGATCCTGAGACGTTGCAGGACTGTGCCGCAGCGGTTTTCGATCAACACGGACGCGTGCTCAACGCCGACGCGGCTGTCGGTGAGATTGTCGACAAACAGGGTAGACGCGGATTCGAGGGCTATTACAACAATGATGACGCCGATGCCGACCGCATCCGCAACGGGTGGTACTGGACGGGTGATCTCGGCTATCTCGATGCCGCGGGGTTCATCTACTTCGCGGGACGCCGTGGCGATTGGATTCGCGTCGACGGAGAGAACATGTCGGCACTCACCGTTGAGCGGGTACTGCGACGCCACCCGTTGGTGATCGCGGCGGGGGTGTACGCGGTTCCTGACCCGCGTTCAGGTGACCAGGTGATGGCCTCCATCGAGGTGGCCGAGCCGGATTCGTTCGATGTGGATGGGTTCACCCAGTACCTCGCGGCGCAAGAAGAACTGGGCAGCAAGGGCATTCCGCGGTTCCTGCGGATATCGGCCAACTTGCCGGTCACCGGCTCGAACAAGGTGCTCAAGCGCGAACTGCAGGAGCAGCGCTGGCATACCGACGAACCCGTCTTCCGCTGGGTGGGAAGGGGCGGCCCGGTTTTCCTGCGGATGAGTTCAGATGACAAAACCGCACTCGATGCTCAGTTCGCGGTGTATGGACGACAACGGCTGCTCTAGAGCGCAGTATGGAACCAGTCAGCGAAAGGACGCCCCCATGACTGACGGCGCGATTCGTGAAATCGACAGCGGCGCACCGATGACTAGGTTTGCCCGGGGGTGGCACTGCCTGGGTCTGGCCGAGACCTTCCTTGACGGGCAACCGCACGGTATCGAGGCGTTTGGCACCAAGTTGGTGGTGTTCGCCGATTCGCATGGCGATATCAAGGTGCTGGACGGTTATTGCCGGCATATGGGAGGCGACCTGTCGCAGGGCACCGTCAAGGACGACACCGTGGCCTGTCCTTTTCATGATTGGCGGTGGGGCGGCGACGGTAGGTGCACATTGGTGCCGTATGCCAAGCGCACCCCGAAGCTCGCCCGTACCCGCAGCTGGCCCACGCTCGAGGTAAACGGTCAACTCCTGGTGTGGCACGACCCCGAAGGTTCCGCGCCACCGGCCGAGCTCACCCCACCGACCATCGAGGGTTACGGGGAGGGTAAATGGTCTCCCTGGCAATGGAATTCGATTCTGATCGAGGGATCACACTGCCGGGAGATCGTCGACAACAACGTGGATATGGCGCACTTCTTCTACATCCATCACGCGTATCCGACGTATTTCAAGAATGTGATCGAGGGGCAGACCGCCAGCCAGTTCATGGAATCGAAGCCGCGTCCGGACTATGTTCCGAATCCCGAGAAACTCTGGGAAGGAACCGGTGTGCGCTCGGAGGCCACATATTTTGGGCCCGCGTACATGATCGACTGGATTCACAACGACCTCGGTCCCGGATTCACTGTCGAGGTGGCACTCATCAATTGCCACTATCCGGTGACACACGACTCCTTTGTCTTGCAGTGGGGTGTCGCCATCCAGGAGATGCCCGACCTGCCGCCCGATAACGCGCGCAAGCTCGCTGCCGCGATGGCCAAGTCGTTCGGGGATGGGTTCCTCGAAGATGTCGAGATCTGGAAGAACAAAACGCGTATCGACAATCCCTTGCTGACCCACGAGGACGGCGCCGTGTACCAGCATCGTCGTTGGTATGAGCAGTTTTACGTGGATCTGGCCGATGTCACTTCTGATATGACTGAGCGATTCGAGCTTGAGGTGGATACCACACACGCCCATGGTGTGTGGGTGCACGAGGTCGAGGAGAACCTGGTGGAGCGTGCTGCCACCGCGTCGCACTGACCAGCCTTAGGCTGGGGTCCGTGACTTCGGACAGATTGACTCTCACCGACAGCCCCGGCGGCCACTGGCGACGCATCGACGTCGTTGAGGAAACCGGATCTACCAATGCCGATCTGGTGACGCGCGCCGCGGCGGGGGAGGACATCGACGGCGTCGTGCTGCTCGCCGAGCATCAGACCGCAGGGCGTGGACGCCACGGCCGTTCCTGGGGCGCCCCCGCCCACACGCAGCTGTCCATGTCGGTGGGTATCGGAGTGGGCGAGGTGCCGCCGGACCGGTGGGGGCTGGTGCCGCTCTTGGCCGGAGTGGCGATTGTCGATGCCGTCGCCGAGGTCAGTGGAATCCAGGCCGGGCTCAAGTGGCCCAATGATGTGCTGGTCGATGGGCGCAAGTTGTGCGGAATTCTCGCTGAGGTCGCCACGCCACACCAGGCCATCGTGCTCGGGCTCGGGCTCAATGCCACTTTTGCCCAGCACGAGCTGCCCGATCCCAATGCAACATCCCTGACGATTCTCGGCTGGGCCGACCCGGACCGCGACGAGTTGGCGCGTGCGGTACTGCGTGAGCTCGGCGGCCGCATCGAGCACTGGCGTGCCGCGCGCGGGCTGGACGAGCGGCTGCTGGAGGACTACCGCGAGCGCAGTGTCACCCTGGGGTCGCGGGTGCGTGCCGAACTGCCGGGTGAGCGCGAACTGGTCGGGGTCGCGGTCGGACTGGGCAACGACGGGCAGCTGCGCATCGAGGCTGCTGACGGCACGGTCACCGCGGTCACGGCGGGCGATATTACGCATCTGCGCCCGCTCGGCGACCAGTAAGGTCGCTGCACGTGGGGTATCCGGAAAATGTGCTCGCCGATGACGAGCAGGTGGTGCTGCACCGCCATCCACACTGGAAGCGGTTGATCGGCCCGGCGCTGGTGCTGATTCTGTCCACGGGTATCGCGGCCTTCGTGGCCGCGATGGTCGACAACACGGACTGGCAGTCCACCGCGAAGAATGTGGTGATGATCGCGATCGGGGTGGTCTGGCTGGTGCTGGTCGGCTGGCTCAGCCTCTGGCCGTTCCTGAACTGGTTGACCACCCATTTCGTCATCACCGACCGGCGAGTGATGTTCCGTCACGGGTTGTTGAGCCGCTCCGGGATAGATATTCCGCTGGCGCGGATCAACAGTGTCGAGTTCCGTCATGGCCTGGTGGACAGAATTCTGCGCACCGGCACGCTGATCATCGAGTCGGCCTCACAGGACCCGCTGGAATTCCACGAGATACCGCGAGTGGAATACGTCCACTCGCTGCTGTATCACGAGGTTTTCGACACCCTCGGTTCCGAAGAGGGCGATAGCCGCTCCACCGGGCGCGGCCGGGAACGGCCGCCCGCCACATGATGCGCTGAGCCGTAGAGGCCGCGGCCCACTTCGGTGCCGTGATGGACGGTGGCGCTGTTCGGCAGGCCCGAATGAGGATGTAGCGGTGTGACGTTCTCGGGCTCGTCCGCCTCAGAGGACTCGCCGGTCAGCAGGGACACCGGCTGGTCCGGATGACGACCGAACTCGTCAGGGAAGACCCAGCGGCGGAAGGCCCAGAATCGGAACGCCATCTGTAGCAGATTTCCGATGATGTATGCGCTGATGAAGTCGGCGATGTTCTCGACCGTGAGGCTCACGTTCGGTACGCGCAACTCGAAGATGTAACTCGAGACCCACAGCGGAATCATCGCGATGATCACGCCCATACCGCTGAAGGCGAAGAAGAGCAGCGCCTCATGGTGCCGCTCCCGGCCGCCTCGGTCACGGAAACTCCACTCCCTATTGAGGATGTAGGAGGCGATGACGGCGATGATGCCGGAGATGATTTTCGCGGTGAGGGGCTTGGACTCCAGGACCGTCAGCTTGAGCAGATAGAAGATGCCCGAGTCGATGATGAAGGTGGTGGCGCCGACGATGCCGAACTTGATCAGCTCATGGTGCCGCTCGGCGACAGGCCGGATGAACCGGGGTAGCCGGGCGATGGTGGCATCGGCGAAAGACACAAATGGCGAGTGTACGGAAGATGGCAGGGCAGTGCGAAGCGGTCGGCGGACCTCGTTGAGTATTGGCCGCCGGTTCAGCTGTGCGCGCCGATCGCGTCGGCACGCAGGTTTCGCCAGGTGCGGGGGCTCATCGCGCGATGCCCGCGAAACCACCGACTGAAGTTGCTTGGTGATGAAAACGCCAGCATTTCGGAGATCTCGGTCAGGCTGTGGCGATCGCTCGTGACGAGGTGATCGGCCAAATCGAGCCGGATGGTGTCCAACAGAGCGCTGAAGCTCGTGCCCTCGCTGGCCAGCTGCCGGTGAACCGTCCGCCGGTCGACTCCCAGGCCCCGGGCGACCTGTTCGACCGAGCAACGGCCGAGGGGCAGCAGCACCTCGATGAGATCTCGGACACGATCGGTGGTTGTCGTGTCGCCAGGCCTTTCCGGCGGCTCAAGGACCGCCTGGCTGTACTGGCGCAGTAGCGGGTCGAAACTGTCGTTCCGGCGGTCGAGATCGTAGGTGTAGACGACGATCTCGTCGAGCTGCTGCGCGAACTCGATGCGTGGCCCGAAGATGCGGTGATGCATGGCGGGGGCCGAGGGCTTCGGCCGGCGCAGATTGACCCGCAGCGGATGCCACGTGTTGCTCAAGAAGGTGCGTAGCACTCCGGCAAGAGCGGCGAGTGCCAAATCGGTGGATTGGGTGGCGGCGGCACCCCCGGCGTCGAGGGCCAGCCGGACGGCGGCGATTCCGTCGCGCTCGACAACCCGGATCCGCAAGGACTCGTTGTACATCGATTCGTACCGACACAGCATCGCGACGACGTCGCGCACGGTGGGCTGTTCCCGTAGCGCCAGGCTGAGCGGGCCGAGGCTGGATAGTCGCCTCCGTTCGGCGAGTCTGAGACCGAAGTCATCCACTCCGCTGGCGTCGGCGGAGGCCTCCAGGAGCGCGATGACGGCGTCGGCGGCCACCCGGCGATCGGGTTGGGCGAGGCCCGCCGGGTCCAGACCGTGCTCCCGCATCATTCGCGCCGGATCCAGACCGGATGCCCTGGCTACGTCGACGTACCCGCTCAACGCCGCGAACCGAACCAGTCGGATGTTCATATGTCCCTAAATGAATAGAAACCTGTCTCGTAAAGATAAGTATGCCCCCTCTCGCCTCCCTAACGTCGGAGATACACACGAGACGGATGAAAGGCGGGCCATGGCCTACGCAGTGCGGATTCACGAAACCGGGGGACCCGAGGTTCTTCGCGGGGAGAACGTCCAGGTTGGCGCACCAGGTCCCGGCGAGGTGAGGATCCGGCATCACGCCGTGGGGTTGAATTTCGCGGACGTCTATTTCCGCACGGGGGTGTACCCGGTGGCACTGCCCGCGGGGATGGGGGTGGCGGGCTCAGGGATCATCGAAGCCGTCGGGCCGGGCGTATCGCAATTCGGTCCGGGGGACCGCGTCACCTACACGGGCAGCCCGCTGGGTGCTTACAGCACCGAGCGCGTGATGCCCGCCGCACATCTGATCGGTCTGCCCGACGGCATCTCCTGTGATACGGCGGCGGCTATCACGATGCGTGGGCTGACCACTGCATACCTGCTGCGGCGAATCCATCCGCTGCGTGCCGGTGACACTGTGCTGCTGCATGCGGCCGCGGGCGGCGTCGGACTGCTGTTCCTGCAATGGGCGAATCTGCTGGGCGTCAACGTTATTGGTACCGTTTCGAACGAGGAAAAGGCCGAGATCGCTCGGGCTAACGGCTGTGCCCATGTACTGATCTACCCGCGCGAGGACGTCCCGCGGCGTGTTCGGGAAATCACCGGTGGGGTCGGCGTCCCCGTCGTCTACGACGGCATAGGCAAGGCCACGTACCAATCGTCGCTCGACTCGTTGGCGCCCCGGGGCCTGTTGGTGTGCTTCGGCACGGCGTCGGGACCGATACCGTCCATCGACGCGATGCAGTTGGCGGCCAAGGGGTCCCTATTTGTGACCAGGCCGGCGCTGGCCGACTACATCGCCGACCCGGCCGAGCGCGCCGAGCTAGCGGGCGAGCTGTTCGGACATGTTGGCGCCGGCCGGATTCGCGTCGACATCGGGCGCCGCTACTCACTTGAGGAAGCCGTGACGGCTCATCGGGATATGGAATCCGGCGCGATCATCGGTCAGTCCATCTTCGCGTTGTGACCTTCGAGGGAAAGGAAATGTCATGAATGGTGTTGCCCCGCTGAGTAAGATCCGGGTACAGCCGTTGACGTGCACCATAGGCGCCGAGCTGTTCGACGTCGATCTGGCCGAAGCTTCGCGTAGTGATGAACTCTTCGGCGAAATCCGCACGCTGCTGTTGGAACACAAGGTGCTGTTTCTGCGTGATCAGAACATCACTCGCGGCGAACATGTGGCGTTGGCTCGGCGATTCGGGCCGCTGGAAGACCATCCCGTCGCGGGCAGCGATCCCGATCATCCGGGTTTGGTGCGGATCTACAAGGAGATCGACAGTGCTCCAGAACATTACGAGAACTCCTACCACTGCGATGCGACCTGGCGGGAGAGCCCGCCGATGGGAGCTGTGCTGCGCTGCGTCGAAACACCGCCGGTGGGTGGAGACACCATCTGGGTGAACATGGTGGAGGCGTATCGGCGGCTGCCTGCCGCCGTGCGCGACCGAATACGTGACCTGCGGGCTCGGCATTCGATCGAGGCCAGCTTCGGCGCCGCCATGTCGATGCGACAGCGTCATGAACTGCACGAGCGATACCCCGACGCTGAGCACCCGGTGGTACGTACTCACCCGGAAACAGGCGAGGAGATCCTGTTTGTGAACTCCTTCACCACCCACCTGGTGAACTACCACCGTCCGGAGAATGTGCGATTCGGCATCGACTACGCGCCCGGTGCCTCGGAGCTGCTGCAGTATCTGATGCGTCAGGCCACGGTGCCCGAATTCCAGGTGCGGTGGCGCTGGACGCCCAACAGCGTCGCGATCTGGGACAACCGGTCAACGCAACACTATGCGGTTCAGGACTATTGGCCCGCCGTGCGCAAGATGGAACGAGCCGGTATTTGCGGAGACATACCGTTCTCATAGGGCGTCGCGGTCCGCATGACAACATATGTCTGTGTCTGATGGTCTTCGCGCAAGCGGCTCATCCGTGTCCGCGACTCCCGTGGTCACCATGATCGGTGGCGGTCAGCTGGCCCGGATGACCCACCAGGCGTCGATCGCCCTGGGTCAGACCCTGCGGGTACTCGCCCACGCCGCCGACGAGCCGGCGGCGCAGGTAACCCCCGATATCGTGCTTGGTTCGCATACCGAGCTGGACGATCTGCGCCGGGCGGCCAAGGATGCCACCGTCGTCACCTTTGACCACGAGCATGTTCCGACCGCGTTCCTGGAGACCCTGCAGGGCGAGGGCGTCAACGTGCAGCCGCCGCCGTCGGCCCTCGTCTACGCGCAGGACAAGACGCTCATGCGGCGCAAGCTGCGGGACATTGGTGCGCCGGTGCCGGGATTCGCCGACATTCGGGCTGTCTCCGATGTCGAACGATTCGCCGCGGAGACGGGCAGCCACGTCGTGCTGAAGGCGGTGCGCGGCGGTTACGACGGCCGTGGCGTATGGATCACCGACACTCTCGATGAGGCGCGCACAGTGGCCGCCGAACAGCTGGCCGCGGGTGTCGAGCTATTGGCCGAGGAGCGCGTCGACATGCGCCGCGAGCTTTCGGCGATGGTGGCCCGTTCGCCCTTTGGACAGGGTGCCGCCTGGCCGGTGGTGGAAACCGTTCAGCGCGAAGGTATTTGCGCCGTGGTGATCGCGCCGGCTCCGCAGCTGCCCGAGGAGCTGGCGCTGCAGGCCGAGCAGCTCGCGCTGCGGATCGCCAACGAGCTTGGCGTGACGGGGTGTCTGGCGGTGGAGCTGTTCGAGACCAACGACGGCCGGCTCTTGGTCAACGAATTGGCGATGCGACCGCACAACTCGGGGCATTGGAGCATGGACGGGGCGCGCACCGGACAGTTCGAGCAGCACCTGCGTGCGGTGCTCGATTACCCGCTCGGATCCACCGAACCACTGGCTCCCGTTACCGTCATGGCGAATGTATTGGGCGCTCCGCAGACGCCCGCGATGTCGCTCGACGAACGGATGCATCACCTGATGGGCCGCATCCCGGAGGCAAAGGTGCACCTGTACGGCAAGGGCGAGCGCCCGGGCCGCAAGCTCGGACATGTGAATATCCAAGGCCGCGAGGATGGTTCGCTGGCAGATCCGGGATATGTGGCAGAGGTGCGTGAGCGCGCGGAGCGTGCCGCGCACTGGTTGTCGCACGCGGTATGGACCGATGGATGGGAAGGACACTAGAACGTGAGCGCACGGGTCGGCCTGATCATGGGTAGCGACAGCGACTGGTCGGTGATGTCGGATGCCGCGAACGCCTTGGCGGAGTTCGAGATTCCATTCGAGGTCGGTGTTGTCTCTGCGCACCGCACGCCGGGGCGCATGTTGCAGTACGCACAGTCGGCCGCCGGCCGGGGCATCGAGGTCATCATCGCCGGTGCCGGTGGTGCGGCACATCTGCCCGGAATGGTGGCCTCCGCCACACCGTTGCCGGTGATCGGTGTCCCGGTGCCGCTGGCGCGGCTGGACGGCCTCGATTCGTTGCTTTCGATCGTGCAGATGCCCGCGGGCGTGCCGGTCGCGACGGTGTCTATCGGCGGCGCCCGCAACGCCGGGTTGCTTGCCGCGCGAATCCTCGGCGTGGCCGATACCGCGCTGCGGGACAAGGTCGTTGCCTTCCAGGCGAGCATGGAAGCCACCGTTCTGGAGAAAGACGAGGCTCTGCGGCGCAGACTGTTGGAGGACTAGATTTGACCGTGACGTACAGTTAATGCCGACTAACTTTGATCGACTCTGGAGGCTGTGATGGCTGGGAACCCGTCGTTTGACCTGTTCAAGTTGGGCGAGGAGCACGACGAGCTGCGTGCGGCGATCCGGGGACTGGCCGAGAAAGAGATCGCACCGCACGCCAAGGACGTCGACGAGAAGGCACGCTTCCCGCAGGAGGCCCTCGACGCGCTGGTCGCGTCCGGTTTCAATGCCGTGCACGTGCCGGAGGAGTACGACGGTCAGGGTGCCGACAGCGTGGCCGCCTGCATTGTCATCGAAGAGGTGGCCCGGGTGTGTGCCTCGTCCTCGCTGATCCCTGCCGTCAACAAGCTCGGCACCATGGGGCTGATCCTGAACGGCTCCGATGAGCTGAAGAAGCAGGTGCTGCCCGCGATCGCCAGCGGCGAGGCGATGGCCTCCTACGCGCTGTCCGAGCGGGAGGCCGGAAGTGATGCCGCGAGCATGCGCACCCGCGCGAAGGCCGACGGCGATGACTGGATCATCAACGGGTCCAAGTGCTGGATCACCAACGGCGGAAAGTCGTCCTGGTACACCGTCATGGCGGTGACCGATCCGGAGAAGAAGGCCAACGGCATCTCGGCCTTCATGGTGCACAAGGACGATGAAGGATTCACTGTCGGTCCGCTGGAGCACAAGCTGGGCATCAAGGGCTCGCCGACCGCGGAGCTGTACTTCGAGAACTGTCGTATCCCGGGCGACCGCATCATCGGCGAACCGGGCACCGGATTCAAGACGGCGCTTCAGACGCTCGACCACACCCGCCCCACCATCGGGGCCCAGGCGCTCGGCATCGCGCAGGGCGCGTTGGACCAGGCCATCGCCTACACCAAGGACCGCAAGCAGTTCGGCAAGTCCATCAGCGACTTCCAGGGCGTGCAGTTCATGCTGGCTGACATGGCGATGAAGGTCGAGGCCGCGCGCCTCATGGTGTACACCGCCGCCGCCCGCGCCGAGCGCGGCGAGAAGAACCTGGGCTTCATCTCCTCGGCGTCCAAATGTTTTGCCAGCGATGTGGCCATGGAGGTCACCACCGACGCCGTACAGCTGTTCGGCGGCGCCGGATACACCACCGATTTTCCGGTGGAGCGCATGATGCGTGATGCCAAGATCACTCAGATCTACGAGGGCACCAACCAGATCCAGCGCGTCGTCATGAGCCGCGCGCTGCTCACGTCCTAACGCCGAGCATGCCCAAATGTGCCTAAATATGCGGATATTCGGCACATTTGGGCATGTTCACGCGGCGTGATGACGCAGATGGGTGTTGATTCGTGCAACAAGCTCGTCCCGATGACGCCGAATGTCGTCGACGGTAATAGGAATGACCGTCCAGCCGCATTCTTGTAAGCGCGCCGTTTTGAGTTTGTCCTTGCGCATGGCTGCCGGACCGCTGTGCCATTCGTCGCTGTCGTATTCGCCGATGAGGCGGGCTGAACGCCACAGGAAGTCCACGCGCCACACTGTTCCGTAGCGGTCGCAGATCGTTGCCTGAAGTTCGGGCGCCGGAACTCCGGAATCGATGAATAGCAAACGCGTCTCGCTCTCCATAGGCGATTCGGACCTGCCATCCGCGTGGGTCAGCAGGCCGCGAACATGGACAATTCCACGACGTCCTGCCTGCATTCGTGCGGCATGTCGCAATCCGCCGGGTGAGCAATGCCCGGACCGCAAGGCGGCATCGAGTGTTCCGATGGCGCGCGACGGCCTGAGTGTTCGCGCGATCTCGATGGCGGTCCAGTCGGGTGCGGTGGTCAACCGCCCGTCGACATACCGCAAGGGGGCTCCCAGACGCTGGTGGACTACGAGATTGGGGCGCGGTCTCAGCTGGCCGGGCACCGGATTGATCACGTGGAGCGCGCCGTCTCGTTCGGTGTCGAAGCCGTAGCTGGCCGCAGCCGTTCCCATGCAGACAGGCACGTGAGCGTCCGCTACTAGATCGAGTGCTCGCAGCTGGATCTCCACTGTCGGATTCGGCAGTGTGTAGACGCCATGCCACGGCCGGTGCAGGTGGCCGTCGCGTATCAGCGACGAGATTCGCTTTGCGGAGAGTATTTCCTGTAGCTCTCCCGCGCGTATCGCTCCGCGACCGTGGAACAGCGCGCGAATGGACGGATGCATAGTGAGAGCAGCTTGGCACGGCCGTTGGCTTCCAGCACCGATCTCCGCGCGTCTGTGGATAAGGCGGCGAGCATGCTCAAATACTCCACAAATGCGCGGAATTCGGGACATTTGGGCATGCTCGCGCTCAGGGAGGGCTAGAGCTAGGGCTAGGGCGCTAGGAGAGGGTCTTGGTGACCTTCTCGGAGGCCACACGCCGTTCTTGCGCGGCAGTGTCGGGATTGGCCACCTGAACCAGCGACGCTCCGGCGATGAGTACCGCCAGCAGGTTGGCGGTCAGCGTCTCGGGAGTGGCCCAGCCGCCGGAGCTCAATACCCGGTCACCGCCGGTGATGCCCTGTGCCACAGCGCTTTCTCGAGCGGCAGCGGCGACCTCGCCCACCGGGCGGCCATCCACCGCCGGTCCGGCGCCCGCGGGGGTGAACCGGTCACCGTGCACCCGTACCGCCGTCGCATAGTCGGTCAGTCCGAGCGGTAGATCGGGTACCGGCCGTCCGAACGCATCCAGGGACAGCACGCACACCTCATTGGCATCCGGTTCGTCACCGAGCGTGCAGAACGCCACATCGGTGCTGGCGTCGCCGAACACCAGCTCTGCACCGGCCCACCAAATTCCAAGCAGTACGCCCGCGGTCTGCCAGTGTGCTGGCAGACGCACCGCCACGGTGGACCCGGGACCCGCACCGAACTCGTCGCGCAGCATGTTGGCGGTCTTGGCGGCCCAGTTGGCCAGCGTCACCGTCGAGAGTTCGATGCGTTCGCCGGCGGCGTCGTCGTAGTAGGTGATCCGTGGGGCGGGATTGTTCACGTCGCCCAGCAGGAGCGCGGTCAGCGTCGTCATCAGTTGACGCAACGCGGGCCATTGGCCGCGGTGAAAATCGGCGACGGGGGAGGGGGCGGCGCGTCTTCTTCCGTAGAGCCGGTTTCCGAAGCGGCAGGAGTGGTTTCGCGGCCAGACCCAGGCCCTTGGTAGTCCTTGGACAGCACCACCCGGACGGTGTGTTCGGCGATGCCCTGCTTCTCCACCACCGGGAGGCCCAGCGCCTCGGCTACCGCCTTGGCGCCCACGTCGTCCTGTTGCGCGGCCTGCACCTGGCTGCTGCCCACGTGATCGCTCTCGTTGTTGCCGACCTTGCCTGCGGTGAATCCCTTGCCCACCAACAGTTCCGATACCGCGGCAGCGAGCCCGTTGATCTGGGTCTCGTTCACGACATCGGCGGTCGTCTGGTCCTTGGAGTAGGTGGCTTCCTCGGTCTTGCCCTGCGCCTGCTGGTCCAATAGGCCGGACACCCAGCTGCGTACCTGGTCGGGGTCCACCTTCACGACGCTTTGGGTGCCGTCCTCGGTCCAGCCGTCCTCACGCAGGATCGGGATCGTCGCGAATGCGACGTTGCCCCCTGACAGCTTCTGTAGCTGCTGGATGAAGTCCATGACGTCCCATCCCTGGCTGAGCACCACGGTGCGGGTGATCGCGTCGCGCAGCTTGCCGAGCGTAGTGGTGTTGGTCAGGGTGCCGCCAGAGAGCGCCGAGTGCGCCAACGACGACATCACCACCTGTTGCCGGACCACGCGGTCGAGGTCGCCGCGTGGCAGGTCGTGGCGTTGACGCACGAAACTCAGTGCGTTGGGGCCGTCGAGGGTTTGCGGGCCCGCAGGGAAATCCGCACCCGACATCGGTTCGTAGACCGCTTCGTTGAGGCACACGTTGACTCCGCCCAGGGCATCCGTCATCAGCACGAACCCGAGCATGCTGACCTCGGCGTAGCGATCGACAGTGACGCCGGTCAGCCTGCCGACGGTCTGGATCAGCGCCGAACGGCCGGCGTCCACGGACTCGCGCTCGGCGGCCTCTAGCGTTTCGCCGGACTCGACGCGCTTCTGTCTGTCGTTCTCCTTGGCCTCGCCGTAGACGCCGTTGATCTTCCCCTTGCTGCCGTCGGGGATGGTGACGTACGAGTCGCGGGGGATGGAGATCGCCGTCGCCGATTTTCCGTTGTTCGGGATGCGGATGAGGATGATGGTGTCGGTGTTGGTGGCCGTTTCGTCGCCGGCACGCAGCATGGACAGCTCTTCCTGGGAGAGCGGGTTGCCGTGTGCATCGCTACGGCTGTCGACGCCGACCATCAGAATGTCGATCGCGCCGTCATCGGGCTTGCCGGCGTTGCCGAACAAGCCGGGAAGATCGAACCGGGCGATGTTCGGATCGATGTTGCCGATCTTTCCCCAGGCCGCACCGGTGATCACCATGACGGCGACCGCTGCCAGCGTCGCGATACCCCGCCACAGCGGGCGCGGCGGCTCCGCCTGCGACGAGCCGCTCGCGCGTCGAGCGTGCGGATCAGTCACGATGTCGGTCCATTCCTCTCCGGCCGGGCCTTCGCCCGGCAACAGTCCTAGGCCTGACTCAGGCTACGTCGGGGTGCCGCCCATCCTTCGGAAGCGAACTCGGCGTGCCAGACTCTAGGTGTGCTTGTTATCACCGGAGCGGGTGGCCAACTGGGCACCCATCTCATTGCCCGTGCAAAGCTACGCGACCTCCCCGTTCGCGCCCTGACGTCCTCTGACTGGGATATTACACGCGACGGTACCCCGGACGGAGTAGTTGCTGAGGGTGACATCGTGATCAACTGTGCTGCCTATACCGCCGTCGACGCGGCGGAGGAGGACGAGTCCAGGGCGTATGCGGTGAATGCCGAGGGCGCGGAGCGTGTGGCGCGGGCCTGCCGGGACGTGGGTGCCAGGCTGATCCATATCTCCACCGACTATGTATTCGACGGTGAGTTCGGCGACGCCGGCCCGCGGCCCTATCGTCCGGGTGACGCCACTGCTCCCCAGGGTGTCTACGCACGTACCAAGGTGGCAGGGGAGCTCGCGGTTCACGGGGTATTGCCGTCAGCGCAGGTGGTCCGCACCGCCTGGGTCTACACCGGCGTGAACGGCGACTTCGTCGGTGTCATGCGGCGGTTGGCGGCCGGCGAGGGGCCGGTACGGGTGGTGACCGACCAGACCGGCTCTCCGACGTACGCGGTCGACCTCGCCGAGGCACTGTTGGACCTGGCGGCCTCGGATGTCCGGGAACCCTTCCTGCATGCCGCCGGCAGCGGCCACGTGAACCGGTTCGAATGGGCCAAGGCCGTATTCGAGCTGGTGGGAGCGGACGCCTCCCGGTTGCAGCCCTGCCTGTCCGTCGACTTCCCGCGGCCGGCGCCGCGGCCGGCGTACACCGCGCTGGACGGTGATCACTGGGCCGATGCCGGGTTGCCGCGGTTGCGTCCGTGGCGGGACGCGTTGGCTGAGGCGTTGGCCACAAACTAAGGATGGGTACCCTCTAGCACCGTGCTGGATCCTCATCGCGTAAGCGACTCCCCGGCGATCGGTCAGGTCGCCGTGGTGACGGTGACGTACTCGCCCGGCGAGCACCTCCACCGCTTTCTGCGGACGCTGCGCCATGCCACGGATCTGCCACTGCGAGTGATCCTGGCCGATAACGGCTCGACCGACGGCGCGCCAGAGGCGGCCGCGGAGGAGCCCGATGTCGAGCTGCTCCGTACCGGAGGCAACGTCGGTTATGGGAAGGCCGCCAATCTGGGGGTCGCCCAGGTCGACCCCGCGGCCGAGTGGGTGGTCATTGCCAACCCCGATGTGCAATGGGGACCGGGAAGCATCGATGCGATGTTGGAAGTCGCGCAGCGTTGGCCTGCCGCGGGGGCGGTGGGTCCGCTGATTCGTGAGCCCGATGGCACCGTGTATCCGTCGGCGCGAGTGGTCCCGACTCTCACCGGCGGTGCGCTGCATGCGCTACTGGGTTCGGTGTGGTCCACCAATCCCTGGACCGCCGCATACCGCCAGGACCGGATGGAGCCTTCCGAACGCGTCGTGGGCTGGTTGTCCGGATCGTGTCTACTGCTGCGGCGTACGGCATTCGACGCCATCGGCGGATTCGACCCGCGCTACTTCATGTACATGGAGGACGTCGACCTCGGTGACCGGCTGGCACGCGCCGGCTGGCAGAACGTATACGCGCCCAGCTCTGAGGTCGTACACGCGAAAGGCCATGCGGCCGGGCGCGATCCGGCGCGCAGCCTGGGCGCGCACCACGACAGCGTCTATATTTTCCAATCCGACCGGCATCCACATTGGTGGCAGGCGCCCTTGCGCTGGAGCATTCGGGGCGCGCTGGCGGCCCGATCTGCGATTGTGGTGCGTGCGGCCATCCGCGCCAATCGGCGCCGGGATAAGCAAGGAGGGTGATATGTCTGGCACTGTGAAAGCCGATGCCGTCATCTTGGTGGGTGGGCAGGGTACCCGGTTGCGTCCGCTGACCTTGTCGGCGCCCAAACCGATGTTGCCGATCGCGGGTTTTCCGTTTCTTACCCACGTGTTGTCCCGCGTTGCCGCCGCAGGCATTGATCACGTCGTGCTCGGCACGTCCTACAAGGCCGATGTCTTCGAGTCGGAGTTCGGCGATGGATCCAAGCTCGGCCTACAGATCACGTACGTGTACGAAGAGGAGCCGCTGGGTACCGGCGGTGCCATCCGAAATGTGTTGGAGCATCTGAGGTACGACACCGCGCTGATCTTCAACGGCGATGTGCTCTCCGGCTTGGATCTGAAAGATCTTCTCGCACAGCATGAACAGACCCAGGCCGACCTCACCTTGCATTTGGTACGCGTCGGCGATCCGCGCGCATTCGGTTGTGTGCCCACCGATTCCGATGGCAAGGTCACCGCATTCCTGGAGAAGACCGAGGACCCGCCCACTGATCAGATCAACGCCGGTTGTTACGTCTTCCGGCGTGAGCTGATTGAGCAGATCCCGTCGGGTCGGCCCGTTTCGGTTGAGCGGGAGGTATTCCCGGGTCTGTTGAGCAGCGGAGCCAAGGTATGTGGGTATGTCGACACCAGTTACTGGCGAGACATGGGAACCCCGGAAGACTTTGTGCGTGGGTCGGCCGACCTGGTGCGCGGCATTGCGCCCTCGCCGGCCATCCCCGAGCATCCGGGCGAGGCGCTGGTGCACGACGGCGCGTCGGTGGCCCCGGGCGCGCTGGTCATCGGCGGTACCGTGGTGGGCCGCGGTGCCGAAATCGGCCCGGGTGCGCGGCTGGACGGCGCGGTTGTTTTCGACGGTGCGCGCATAGAGGCCGGGGCCGTCGTGGAACGTTCTATCATCGGGTTCGGCGCCCGGATCGGACCACGCGCTCTGGTGCGTGACGGCGTGATCGGGGACGGCGCCGATATCGGCGCACGGTGCGAGCTGCTGCGCGGCGCGCGGGTGTGGCCCGGCATCACGATCCCCGATGGCGGTATCAGGTACTCGTCGGACGTATAAGCAATGCGCTGTGGCGGGTTGTTGGCTTGCGGGACAGTGCTTCTTGCGCTGATCGGCTGCTCGGACAGGGGCGATCAGAAGCAGCAGGAGCAGGATCTGCAACGTGCCCGCGACAACTTCAAGAAGGTCGAGCTGACCATTCCCGACTCGTACAGCCTGGTTGCCATGACATACTTTCCCGATCCGTTCGTGGGTCAGGGATGGCGTTCAGGAGCCTTTGAGTCCCAGACTTCACCGCCGGCGCCAATATTGGTGCGAGGTAATCCAATCCGAACCGAACCGACACCCTGTGAGCGCATACCGCAGCGCACTGATCCAGATTGGCTAAGGGCCGGGTTCACCTGTGACATGCCAAATGCCCGCTACGGTGTCGCGGACAGCATGTACGGGATCAGCGTGTTCACCGGCGATCTGCCCTCCGGAAAATCCCGGATATTTCTGCGCGTCGAAGGGCATTAACGTAGCCGGTTCCGCGCGCGTTGGGCCAACACGACGACGGAGTGATCTTCCTCGGGGATCTGGTCAAGGGGCCACCAGCGCAGGTCGAGCGATTCATCGCTGACGGCGATCTGCGCGCCCTCCGGTGCATGCGCCAAGAACTGCAGATCGAGGTGCCGGGTTGGCACTCCCAGCGAGCAGGTAATTGGATGAACGTGGATGCCAAGCAGATTCGGCTCGAGGAGCAGGTCGTCGATGCCGGACTCTTCGGTGGCTTCGCGCAGGGCGGCCGCGTGGATGGTGGGGTCTTCCTCTTCGCAATGGCCGCCGAGCTGCAGCCACTTACCGACGCGGGGATGCAGCGTGAGCAGCGCCTGCGATCCGTCGTGGTTGACCACCAGTGCCGAGGCGGTGACATGGCCCGCGGCGCTACGACGACGGCAGGCATCGGGATTGGCGTCGAGAAACGCCAGTACGGAGTGGCGCAGGCTGTCTTGTTCTGCATCGGGCGCCTGCCATGAGGAGAGCAGCTCGATAGCGGACTCACGCAGATCCGAGGGCATCTGATGGCCCTCACCGGGGTGCCGGGCCGTCACAATTCCACCAGCATCTGTCCCGGCGGCAGGGGAGTGCGTGGGTCCAGGCCTTCCTCGGGATAGCCATGCGGATAGCCGATGGCTATGGCGCCCATCGGTTCCCACGAAGAATCCACTACCAGCTGCTTGCGTACAACGTCGCCCGCGAAGATGGTGGATCCGATCCAGCAGCTGCCGACCTGCCGGGCGGCGAGGGCGACCAGAAGAGCCTGCACCGCCGCGCCAACCGCGACGGTGAACATAGTGCGCTCCGCGGCGGTTCGGCGGTCGTCCGGATAGTCGTGCGCGCCATCAGGTACTAGGAACGGGATCACGATTTCGGGTGCGTCATAAAGGATTTGTCCCCGCGCCACCCTCTTCTGCACTGATTCCGGGCTACGGCCGTCGGCGGTGAGATCGGCGGCCCAGGCCTGTTTCAGGGCGTCCAGGAGCGCACGCCGCGTCGTGAGGTCGCGCACCCACACGAATCGGACCGGATGTGTGTGATGCGGTGCGGGTGCGGTCAGCGCTTCACCGATGGCTTCCCGCAGCAGATCGGGATCGACTGGGATATCTGCGAATTGGCGGATGGAGCGGCGCACGAGTATTGCTTCGCGCCGTCCTTGCTCCAGTGCCTCGTTGGTGCCGAGCCAGAACAAGTCGTCCGGTCCGGAACGCAACAGGTCGCTCGCCGCACTGCCGTCATCGAGCAGGGTCAGGCCGCGCACCACCGCGACCGGTACATCGGTCAGCTTGCCCTTGACCAAGTCGGCGGCAGCCGAGATTTCGTCGGCGATGGCGACCTCGGTGACCTGAAGTTCGTTACCGTGTTTGTCTTTTGCGCCCGCATAACCGTAGAGGACTGGTATGCCGGCGGAGCCGATGGCGGCATCAGTTTGGCCGTTGCGCCAGGCTCGTCCCATGGTGTCGGTGATCACCACCGCAACCTTGACGCCCAAGCGTTGTGACAGCGCCAGCCGCACTGCCGCCGCGCTGGCGTCCGGGTCGGTGGGAAGCAGAACCAGTTCGGCGGTGTCGACGTTTGACGCGTCGATTCCCGCGGCGGCCTGCACGATGCCGATGGTGTTCTCGGTGATCAGTGTCTTACCCTTGCGGGCCAACACGCGGATCGATTCGGAGTCGATTAACTTGCGCCGCAGTGTGTCCCGGGCTTCGGGATCAGTGGGCGCGGCGACGATCCGTCCCTCGGCCTTGGAGATTATCTTGCTGGTGATGACGATCACATCACCGTCACGCAGCCATGGCGCCGCGCCTGCGATGGCCGCGGCCACGTCGTCGCCCGGGCGGAATTCGGGCAGGCCGGTTACGGGTAGGATTTGAACCGGAGCTGCCGAACCATGTTCCGGTGCAGGAGAATCCGCAGGTGGGGTCATAAGGTAACTCCGGCCAGGTCAAGTCCCGCACGTACCATTGCCGCCGTCGCGTCGGGATCGGTCATGAGTAGCGGAACCGACCGTACCTGAACTCCCGCAATGTGAGCGGCGTCACCCTCGTCGACCAGCCAGCCGTCGAGGATGCCGGTCTGCGACCGAGCGCCGAAGTGTTCTCCCACACCCTGTGAGCTGACCTCGACACCGATCACGCGCAAACATTCGTCGGCCATTCCGCGCAGTGGCTTGCCGGACACGATCGGTGAGTACCCGATGACCGGAGCGGAGGTCGTGCGGAGTGCCCCGCGAACTCCGCCGACCGCCAGGATGGCCCCGATGCTCACGACCGGGTTGGACGGCGCCAGCAAGACCACATCGGCCTCGCCGATGGCCTCGGCAACTCCGGGGCCGGACTTTGCTTCGTCGGCGCCGATGAACGCGAAGCTGTGCGTGGGAACCTGTGCGCGGTGCTGCACCCACCACTGCTGGAAGTGGATGGCGCGCTGCTCCCCGTCGGTGGGGTCGGTGATCACCACGTGGGTCTCGCAGCGGTCGTCACTGGCGGGTAACAGCCGGACTCCGGGCTGCCATCGGTTGCATAACGCTTCGGTGACCGCCGATAGCGGGTAACCGGCTCGCAGCATTTGGCTGCGTATCAGGTGAGTGGCCAGGTCCCTGTCGCCGAGCGAAAACCAGTCGGGTTGGGCGCCGTAGGCGGCCAGCTCCTCCATGGCATTCCAGGTCTCGCCGCGGTGCCCCCAACCGCGCTCCGGATCGACCGCGCCGCCCAGGGTGTACATGCAGGTGTCCAGGTCAGGGCAGATCCTGACACCGTGCATCCAGGCGTCGTCGCCAATGTTCACAACGGCGTTTATCTGATGCTTGCTGGGATCCGATCCGAGCAAGCGTTGGACGCCGAGGAGGAAGCGCGCTCCGCCGACGCCACCGACGAGAACGGTGACTTTCACGTTGACCGAGACTAGTGCGCCGGCAATGACGCGACACGCCACGAGGGCGCCACGCCGGTTTTGTCGGTCGTAGATGGTATGAATTTTCGTCCTTCGCTTGACCCCGGCAGCGAACACGTGTGTAATCACACCAGTGTCATTCCTCGGCCTGGGTTTTGTAAGTCGCAGGCGCAGACCGGGATTCGATCAGGTGTTCGAATGGATTCGAATGGAATGGCCGGAAACGAATGATGTGGGCACGAAACCGGGCAATACGAGCTGTATTGGGATGCAAGAGGAACAGTGAGGAGGCGGGACGATGCTGTTCGGGCGCAATGAATTCGGCGTACACGACGAGCTGAGTTCCGGCGTTGGCACGGGTGCGGCGGGCTTGTCGCCCGCACGTCCGCATCTGACGTTGGTGCAGAACGATTTTGACGCGCTTGCTGCCGTCGCTGACGATCAGTGGCAAGAAAAGGCGCTGTGCGCACAGACCGATCCCGAGGCGTTCTTCCCCGAAAAGGGCGGGTCGACTCGTGAAGCCAAGCGAATCTGCCAGGGTTGCGAAGTCAAGGACGAGTGCCTTGAGTATGCGCTGGCCAACGACGAACGGTTCGGCATTTGGGGCGGGCTGTCCGAGCGTGAGCGCCGCCGCCTGAAGCGGGGCATCATCTGATCTGATTCCCGTGTTCGGCAGGGCGGAGCTAGTCGCCCTCGTCGGTGATGGTCGGGTCGATCACCGACGGTTCCACCCCCAGGTGGGTGGCAACCTGCGCGACCAAAAGATCGTGCAGTAGATCCGACAAATCCCCAGATTTCTTCGCGCGCAATTCGATCGGCTTGCGGAATAACACAATCCGCGCCCGGGTGGTGTTGCCCCGGGTGTCTACGCCGGCAGGGATTAGCCTGGCCAACGGTATCGGTCCGTCCGCGATCACCTCCGGCGGCCACTGGACCGAATCCGGATCCTTGGGCTGAATGCGCGGAATTTCATCGACCGCGACATCGAGTCCTTCGAGGCGTGACTGCCAGGCCCGCTCGATCGGTTCGTACGCCTCCAGCACCGCCATATCGAAGCGCTCGGCGCGTGAACGCCAGCCGGGCACGGTGGGCGGCAGTAGGGGGCCGCGGAAATCGCGCCCTCGCCGAGAGCCCTGCGAGCCGGGCCCTCCGGCCGAGCCGCCGCGCCGTCCGTCACGTGACATAGCAGAGATGGTAACGGTGTGACTCTTGTGATTGACGAATCACAACGAGCCGGTCACCGGACGGTCTCGGTGGGCGCACAGCGCGTGTCTGCGGGTCGGAACGTGTTTGCGCACGCTAGCCTCAACGTTTGTGAGAGCCCCCCGTCGCTGCTGTCGACCCGGGTGCCCGAATTCCGCCGTGGCGACGTTGACCTTCGTCTACGCGGATTCGACGGCCGTGGTCGGGCCGCTGGCCACATCCAGCGAGCCGCATTCGTGGGATCTGTGCGCGCAGCACGCGAGCCGGATCACCGCGCCCCGCGGATGGGAACTGGTCCGCTACAACGGTCCGTTGCCGTCGAATCCGGAGGATGACGACCTGGTTGCGCTGGCGGACGCGGTACGCGAAACCACCGGCGGTGTCCGGGTGGCTGCTGCGGGATTCAGCGAGCCGGCGCTCGATGTCAGCGCCCCCGCACCCAACGTGGCCCCGCGTCCTGTGCACCCGGCTCCGGTGGGCCGCCGCCGTGGGCATCTGAGAGTTCTGCCCGATCCGTCCGAGTGAGAATCTTTCCCGAGTGCGGCTCGCTCGAATCGGCGCGGATGTCCAACGGCTCTGATTAGGTACTTTCGGCGCAGTCTGATTACATTCTGTACCCTCTCGCCGGACGTTCACGTTGGACCCTCGCCGACCACTAGGCTGGCCAGCGAGACCTAACGTCAGATTTTCAACAGATCAATAGGAGTGCTCTCGTCATGGCCCGGTCCGCCGACGCTGTCCACGCTGTCATCAAGGCGTACGACGTCCGTGGCCTCCTGGGCGAGCAGATCGATGAATCTTTTGTCTTCGACGTGGGATCGTCGTTCGCGCGGTTGATCAAGGCCGAACGGGACGACTCCGCCGATTCATCGAGGGCGCCGCGGGTTGTGGTGGGGCGCGATATGCGGGATTCCTCGCCGTCCCTGGCGCAGGCGTTCACCGACGGTGTGACCGCCCAGGGCGTCGACGTGGTGCAGATCGGATTGGCATCCACCGATCAGCTGTACTTCGCTTCTGGATTGTTGGACTGCCCGGGCGCGATGTTCACCGCAAGCCACAATCCGGCCGCATACAACGGAATCAAGCTGTGCCGCGCCGGTGCCAAACCTGTGGGCAAGGACACCGGTCTGTCCGTTATCAGTGGCGAGTTGATTGACGGCGTACCTGGCTACGACGGTCCCGTGGGCACGGTCACCGAGCGTGACGTGCTGGCAGAGTATGGCGACTTCCTGCGGTCGCTGGTGCAGTTGAGCGGAGCGCGCCCGCTACGGGTGGCGGTGGATGCCGGAAATGGTATGGCCGGGCACACGACTCCTGCGGTGTTGGGTGCGATTCCCTCGATCACGCTGGCTCCCTTGTACTTCGAGTTGGACGGTAATTTTCCCAACCACGAGGCCAACCCGCTCGATGCCGAAAATCTACGTGATCTGCAGGCGTTCGTCGCCGCGGAGAGCGCCGATATCGGTCTGGCCTTTGACGGCGACGCGGACCGGTGCTTTGTGGTCGACGAGCGTGGTCGGGCGGTATCGCCTTCGGCGGTAACCGCTTTGGTAGCTCGCCGGGAGCTGGAGCGGGAAATCGGCGGCACCATCATCCATAATCTGATCACCTCGCGTGCCGTCCCCGAGCTCGTGGTCGAACACGGCGGGACGCCGGTACGGTCTCGCGTCGGTCACTCGTTCATCAAGGCATTGATGGCCGAGACGGGCGCGATCTTCGGCGGCGAGCACTCCGCGCACTATTACTTCCGTGACTTCTGGGGTGCCGATTCCGGCATGCTGGCGGCTCTGCATGTGCTGGCGGCGCTCAGTGAACAAGAGCGGCCGCTATCGGATCTCATGTCCGATTACGAGCGCTACGCGGCGTCCGGTGAGATCAACTTCCGCGTGTCGAACGCCGGGGCCTGCATTGATGAGGTGCTCAAGTCGTTTGGCACACAAATAGTTTCGATCGATCACCTCGATGGAGTGACCGTCGATATCGGTGCGGGAACCTGGTTTAACCTGCGCACATCCAACACCGAGCCCTTACTGCGACTCAATGTCGAGGCTCGCACCGATGAAGATGTGGCCGCCGTGGTCGCGCGCATCTCGGATTTGGTTGATCGGACAGAGGCTGCCACCTGATGAACGCCACCATCGATCTGGACGACGCCGAGGCGCTCTTGGCGGCGGACCTCGATGGATCGTTGCAGGCGGCGTCCATGGCTGGATCACAGGTACGCGCGGTCGGAACCGCAATCGCCGAGGGTGCCCTGGAGCCGTTGCGTTCCGAGGATCGTTCGCGTGCCGTCGTGTGGGTCTCGGGGCGGGGCACCGCTGCCACGGCGGGAGCGATTCTGGCCGGGGCGCTGTCCGATACGGTGAGCCTCCCTTTCGTGACTGCCACCCGGGCGCCGGTGTGGGTTGGCCCGCTTGACGTCATGGTGATCGCCGGTGACGACGCCGGTGATCCGGCGCTCAGTGCTGCGGTAACGCTAGGCACCCGGCGCGGAGCGCGGGTGGTGATTGCCGCACCCGATGAGGGCCCCCTGGCCGATTCTGGTGCCGGGCGAGCCATTTCGCTGGCGCCTCGGCTACGTGTACCGGACACCTTCAGCCTCGCTCACCACCTTGCCGTCGGCGCCGCCGTGCTTGGCGTCCTGGACAAGTCCGTGGCACCCGATGTGATGACGATCGCCGACGAGGTGGACGGCGAGGTGTCCCGGAACACGGTGGGGCGCGAGGTTTTCACCAATGCCGCCAAGGCAATTGCGGCGCGCTTGACCAGTGGTCCCGCGGTGCTGTGCGGTGATCGGTCGGCCACGCTGACGCTTGCCGGCCACGCGGCGGCTACGCTGTTACGACTGACCCAACGCACCGCGACCGCGTGCGGGCTTGCGCAGGCGCTGGCAGCGATGCGGGATGCGTTGGCGAGCAAGAGCTCTGGCGAGAGTTCGCTGTTCCACGACGAGTTCATCGACGGCCCTCGTGCCGAGGCTCCGCCACGTATCCTGGCGTTGGCCACCGACAGCGACTATCAATCGGTCGCGGCGCGGATCGAGGGCCTCGATGACGCAGAGCTGGTGAGCACCACAGACCTCGGCCCGGTAGCGGCCAGGCCTTCGGAGCTGGCACAGTTGATGATGCTTTCGACACGGCTCGAAATGGCCTCGGTGTACGCCCGGCTTGGTGGGGGGAGATCCGGGCTGTGAATCTGCTCAGGGGGGCGATCAGGACGTACGCCTGGGGTTCGCGGACGGCCATCGCCGAGTTCACCGGACGCCCCACGCCCACACCGCATCCGGAGGCCGAGCTGTGGCTGGGGGCGCATCCCGCGGACCCCGCATATCTGGAAACCGGTGGCGGCGCAGAGTCGTTGCTTGAGGTGGTGGCCGCCGATCCGACCGGCCAGCTGGGTGCGGCGTCCGTGGCGGAGTTTGGTGACCAGTTACCCTTCCTGCTCAAGGTGCTAGCCGCCGACGAGCCACTTTCCTTGCAGGCGCACCCAAGCGCCCAGCAGGCCGCGGACGGGTTCGCGCGCGAAGAGGCGGCGGGTGTGCCGCTCAACTCTCCGGTACGTAACTACCGCGATCGCAACCACAAACCGGAACTTGTGGTGGCCTTAGACCGTTTCGAGGCGCTGGCGGGTTTCCGTGATCCGGGCGATACGGTGGACCTGTTCCGTGCGCTCGACGTCGAAGCGCTGACACCGTATGTGAACCTGCTGGCCGGTCAATCCGATGCCGATGGTCTACGGGCCCTGTTCACCACCTGGATCACCCTTCCCCAGCCGAGTCTGGATGTGTTGGTGCCCGCGGTGCTCGACGGGGCGGTGCGTTATCTGTCCTCCGATGACGTGCGCTTCGTCGGCGAGGCCCGCACGCTCCTGGAGTTGGGTGAGCGCTATCCCGCAGACGCGGGCGTGCTGGCCTCGCTGCTGTTGAATCGGCTGACGCTGGAACCGGGGGAGGGGATCTACCTGCCTGCCGGGAACCTGCACGCGTATCTGCGCGGCTTGGCGGTGGAGATCATGGCCAACTCCGATAACGTCCTGCGCGGCGGCCTGACGCCCAAGCACGTAGATGTTCCGGAACTGCTTCGGGTGCTGGACTTTTCGCCCGCTTCCGAGGCGCACCTACATGTCGAGACGGTTACCGATGGTGCCCAGACCCGCTACCGCACTCCTGCCAGGGAGTTCGCGCTTTCGCGTTTCGACTTGGCGGCCGGCGAGCCCACCCAGGTGGGTATCAAGGGCCCGCGGATACTGCTGTGCACCCAGGGCGATGTGACTCTGGACGGTTCGGGGACCGGCCTGAAGGTGCGTGCGGGTCAGTCGGTGTGGGTGCCGGCCGACGGGGGCAGTGTCACACTGACCGGGCGGTCCGATGCCCGGGTGTTCATGGCAACAGTCGACGCGGACGCGTAACGGCCGCAGGGGCGGGAACAGAAGGAGAGTCGATGTCGGCAGGTGGCAGTAAGAGGGCGATTATCGCGGCGCTGGCGGCCAATGCCGGTATCGCCGTGGCCAAGTTCATCGGCTTCGCGATCACCGGAAGTTCATCGATGCTGGCCGAGTCCGTGCATTCGATCGCGGACACGTCCAACCAGGGTCTGCTGTTGTATGGACAGCGGGCCGCGAGTAAGGAAGCAGATCGCCTGCACCCGTTCGGGTATGGGCGTAGCCGATTCTTCTACTCCTTTGTGGTCGCGCTGGTGTTGTTCACTCTGGGCTCGGTCTTCGCCCTCTACGAGGGCTATCACAAGATCCATGCACCCGAACATCTCCAGTCACCCATCGTCGCGATCGCCATTTTGGGGGTGGCGATAGCGCTTGAGGGTTACAGCTTCCGCACCGCGTTCGTGGAATCCAAGCCGCTGAAGGGTGGCGCCAGCTGGTGGCAGTTCATCCGGAACTCGCGCAATCCGGAGTTGCCCGTCGTGCTGCTGGAAGACACCGGTGCGTTGTTGGGGCTGGCCTTCGCGTTGTTCGGTGTCGGCATGACCATCCTCACCGGTGATCCGGTATGGGACGGGATCGGCACCGTGGCCATCGGTGTGCTGCTGGGCATCATCGCCATCGTGCTCATGGTCGAGATGAAGAGCCTGTTGATCGGGGAGGGGGCGACCGCGATACAGGAGCAGGCAATCCTGGACGCGCTGGCTGGTACGGACGACGTCGAGCGGGTAATCCATTGCCGTACCCAGTATCTGGGTCCGGAAGAGCTGTTGGTCGCGGCCAAGATCGCCATCACGCCCTCCGCCGAGCTGCCGCGGGTTGCCGCCACGATCGATGCCGCCGAACGGCGAGTGCGCGCGGCTGTGCCGATAGCACAGGTGATCTATCTGGAACCCGATCTGGATCGTTCGGCGGCAAATTCTTAGCTAGCCGGTGTGATCAACCGTCGTGAGCATGGGGGTTGTGCGAGACTGCCGTAATGCCAGGTAGCGGATTGTGGCGAACCAAGTCTGTCGAACAGTCGATTGCGGATACCGACGAGCCGGAGACCAAGCTTCGTAGGGACCTAACGTGGTGGGATCTCACCGTTTTCGGGGTCTCGGTGGTTATCGGGGCGGGTATCTTCACCGTCACGGCGTCGACGGCGGCCAACGTCACCGGGCCGGCGATCTCACTCTCCTTCATCATGGCTGCGATCGGATGCGGGCTGGCGGCGATGTGCTACGCGGAATTCGCCTCCACCATCCCGGTTGCCGGGAGTGCCTACACCTTTTCCTATGCGACGTTCGGCGAGTTCGCCGCCTGGATCCTGGGCTGGGATCTGATTCTGGAGTTCTCGGTCGGTGCGGCCACCGTCGCCAAGGGCTGGTCCAGTTATCTGAGTACGGTATTTGGGTTATCCAGTGGCGCAGTACATCTCGGAGCGGTCAAGATCGACTGGGGTGCATTGCTCATTGTGTCGGTGCTGACCGTGCTGCTCGCGGTCGGTACCAAGCTGTCCTCGCGGGTATCCCTTGTCATCACCACCATCAAGGTGCTGGTGGTGCTGCTGGTCATCATTGTCGGTGCGTTCTTCATCAAGACGGCCAACTACACACCGTTCATCCCTCCGGCGGAGGCGGGCAGTTCCAGTAGGCAGGGACTAGACCAGTCCCTGTTCTCTTTCGTCGCGGGCGGCTCGGGAAGTCAGTACGGCTGGTTCGGTGTGCTCGCGGGTGCGTCGATCGTTTTCTTCGCGTTCATCGGTTTCGATGTCGTCGCCACGACCGCGGAGGAGACGCGGAACCCGCAGAAGGATGTGCCGCGCGGCATCATCGCTTCGTTGGTCATCGTGACCGTCCTGTACGTCGCGGTGACTGTGGTGCTCTCGGGCATGGTCAAGTACAGCGATCTGCGGGTCGCTGACTCCCATCCGAATCTGTCCACGGCATTCCACCTCAACGGTGTCGACTGGGCCGCCAAGGTGATCGCGGTCGGTGCATTGGCGGGGCTGACCACCGTGGTCATGGTGCTGATGCTCGGGCAGATCCGCGTTATTTTCGCGATGTGCCGCGACGGGCTGCTGCCGCGTGAGCTGGCGCGAACCGGCTCGCACGGCACACCGATACGGATCACGCTGATCGTTGGCTTTCTTGTTGCGGTAGCCGCTTCTCTCACCCCGATCGAAGGGCTGGAGGAGATTGTCAACGTCGGCACGTTGTTCGCGTTTGTGCTGGTGTCGGCCGGCGTCATCGTGCTGCGGCGCTCCCGGCCCGACCTGCCCCGCAGCTTCCGTACGCCAGGCGTGCCGTGGCTACCGATTGTGGCGATCGTGGCGTGCGGGTGGTTGATGCTCAATCTCGCGGTGCGGACCTGGTTGTTCGCCTTGAGCTGGATGGTCATCGGCGTGATCGTGTACTTCGCCTACAGCCGCAAGCACTCGGTGCTTGGGCTGCGCGTCGACGTCGAGCAGTAACCCGGTTTTCCCCGCAGGACCTGCGGGGGTGACGCGCGCCACCAGGCACTTTACAAATCATACTGATTTGTCTAGACACGCGACGAAACATGCCTTATCGTCAAATCTGTTCGGTGACGTACCTCACGCAGATATCGACGAGGAGAAGTGACGATGACGTCAAACCTGGAAACCGGTCCGGCGCAGCCCGCCGCGCAGTGGCGCGACCGCAAGCGCTACATGTGGCTGTACGGCATGATCCCGCCCACGGCGATCTTCATCGCGACGGCTTTGGTCTACGCGATGAACCAGCTCGGCTGGCAGCAGTTCTCGCCGGTCTTCTTCTGGATCGGCCCGCTGTTGGTCTACGTGATCCTGCCGCTGCTGGACCTGAATTTCGGGGCTGACGGTGAGAACGCACCCGATGAGGTGATGGAGGCGCTGGAGAACGACAAGTACTACCGCTATTGCACCTACATCTTCATTCCGTTCCAGTACGCGAGCTTCTTCCTGGGTGCCTATTACTTCACCGCCACCGACCTGAGCTGGATCGGCTTCGACCACGGCATCAGCTGGATTTCCAAGCTGGGGATCGCGGCGTCGATCGGCGTGCTGGGCGGGGTGGGTATCAACACCGCGCACGAGATGGGCCACAAGAAGGAAGAGCTGGAGCGCTGGCTCTCGAAAATCACGCTGGCACAGACGTTCTATGGTCACTTTTACATCGAGCACAACCGCGGCCATCACGTGCGCGTCGCCACTCCGGAAGACCCCGCCAGCTCGCGATTCGGTGAGACCTTCTGGGGCTTTTGGCCGCGCAGCGTGTGGGGCGCCCTGAAGTCCTCCTGGAACCTGGAGGCCACGCGCATGAAGCGGCTCAACCGCTTTGTGTTGCACCCGAGCAACGATGTGGTGAACGCCTGGCTGATGTCGGTGGTGCTGTTCGGGGTGACCATCGCCATCTTCGGCACCGCGGTCATTCCCTACCTCATCATCCAGGCCATCTACGGCTTCACCTTCCTAGAGACGGTGAACTATCTGGAGCACTACGGGTTGCTGCGGCAGAAGAACGGTGAGCGGTATGAACGCTGCACGCCGAAGCACAGCTGGAACTCCGATCACCTGGTGACCAATATCTTCCTGTACCACTTGCAGCGGCACAGTGACCATCACGCCAACCCCACGCGGCGCTATCAGACGCTGCGCAGCATGGATGGCGCGCCGAACCTGCCCAGCGGATACGCCACCATGTTGACCCTGGCGTACTTCCCGCCACTGTGGCGCAAGGTCATGGACCATCGAGTGCTCGATCACTATGACGGCGATATCACCCGGGTGAACATCCAGCCGAGTAAGCGCGCAAAGATTCTGGCCAGGTACGGCGTGACGGAAGGGGCGGCATAAAATGTCCGCCAAGATATCCCAGTACCGTTGCCCTATATGTCAGTACGTGTACGACGAGAGCCGGGGAGCCCCTCGTGAGGGGTTCCCGGCCGGGACGGCCTGGTCGGAGATTCCCGACGACTGGTGCTGCCCCGACTGTGGAGTGCGCGAGAAGATCGATTTCGACGAAGTAGTAGGAGCGGACTCATGAGCGACGAGACCTGTGTCGATTCGGAATACAAGTTATACGAATGCATGCAATGCGGTTTCCAGTACGACGAAGCTCTCGGTTGGCCGGAAGACGGCATCGAGCCGGGCACCCGCTGGGATGACATCCCCGAGGACTGGAGCTGCCCGGACTGCGGAGCGGCCAAGGCCGACTTCGTGATGGTGGAGATCGCACGGCCATGACCGATGTTTTGCCCGGCAGGGACGCATTGACGTCGGCCAGCGTCCCTGCCAGGCTGCCCGGTGTGACTCGGCCAGATGCTCTTCGCGCAGGCGGCTCATCGCACCGAGTGCCGTATGCCGAGGCTGCGCGGGCGCTGCTTCGGGAATCGGTCCTCGACGCCCTGGGCGATCTGCTGCGCCAGCGGGACTGGTCGGCGGTCACGATGTCCGACGTCTCGCGCCGCGCAGGGGTCAGTCGTCAAACGTTGTACAACGAGTTCGGCTCTCGGCAGGGCCTGGCCCAGGGGTACGCACTGAGATTGGCACATCGTCTGGTGGACGCCGTCGGCGACGCGATCTATGCCCACGTCGGCGACATTCACGGGGCCCTGCATTCGGGATTTGCCGACTTCTTCGCCGAGAGTGCCGCCGATCCCATGGTCATCTCTCTGCTCACCGGCGAGGCCAAGCCCGAACTGATGCGGATCGTCACCGTGGACAGTGCGCTGATCGTGGTGCCGGCCTCGGCACGGCTGACCGAGTCATTCATGAACAGCTGGGTGGCAGCGAGTCAGGAGGACGCTTCGATCCTTGCGAGGTCGATTGTGCGACTGGCGATTAGCTATGTGTCGATGCCGCCGGAATCCGATCATGATGTGGCTCTCGATATGGCACGGTTGTTGTCCCCGTTCGTCGAGACCAACGCGCTTGCCGACAAGGCGTGACCTGCTCCTGCGTAAATCTCGGTACCTGATCTAACTATCCGTCGCTCTCACGCGCTAACCTGGTGACGGACCCGTGTGTGTCAGCTGAATTGACATGCTTCAGAGACTTGATTGAGGTGGCGATGACCGAGCTGGTAGCCGACGTACGCAACGGCATTGAATACAAGGTGGCCGATCTTTCCGAGGCCGAGTTCGGCCGTAAGGAGATCCGTCTCGCCGAGCACGAGATGCCGGGCCTGATGGCGCTGCGCCGGGAATATGCGGAGGTGTTGCCGCTCAAGGGCGCTCGCATTTCCGGCTCGCTGCATATGACGATTCAGACCGCCGTGCTGATCGAGACCCTGGTGGCGCTCGGAGCTGAGGTCCGGTGGGCGTCGTGCAATATTTTCTCCACCCAGGACCACGCCGCCGCCGCGGTGGTCGTCGGCCCCAACGGCACCCCGGAGGAGCCTCAGGGCACCCCGGTCTTCGCCTGGAAGGGCGAGACGCTCGAGGAGTACTGGTGGGCGGCCGAGCAGATGCTCACCTGGCCGAACGAGCCGGCCAACATGATCCTGGACGATGGTGGCGACGCCACCATGCTGGTGCTGCGCGGTGCGCAGTTCGAGCAGGCCGGCGTGGTGCCGCCCGCGGACGATAACGACTCGGCCGAGTACAAGGTGTTCCTGAACCTGTTGCGCGAGCGGTTCGAGACCGACAAGGACAAGTGGACCAAGATCGCCGAATCGGTTCAGGGCGTCACCGAGGAGACCACCACGGGCGTGCTGCGCCTGTACCAGTTCGCCGCCGCCGGCGAACTGGCGTTCCCGGCCATCAACGTCAACGACTCGGTGACCAAGAGCAAGTTCGACAACAAGTACGGCACCCGGCACTCGCTGGTCGACGGCATCAACCGGGGCACCGACGTGCTCATCGGCGGCAAGAAGGTACTGATCTGTGGCTACGGCGACGTAGGCAAGGGTTGCGCCGAGTCCCTCGCCGGTCAGGGCGCCCGCGTCCAGGTCACCGAGATCGACCCGATCAACGCGCTGCAGGCACTCATGGACGGATTCGACGTGGTGACCGTCGAGCAGGCCATCGGCGATGCCGACATCGTGGTGACCGCAACCGGTAACTTCGACATCATCCTGCTGGAACACATGAAGGCCATGAAGGACCAGGCGATCCTGGGCAACATCGGCCACTTCGACAACGAAATCGACATGGCTGCCCTCGAGAAGTCGGGCGCCGTTCGCCTCAACATCAAGCCTCAGGTCGATCTGTGGACCTTCGGCGACAGCGGCAAGTCGATCATCGTGCTGTCCGAGGGGCGTCTGCTCAACCTCGGTAACGCCACCGGCCACCCGTCGTTCGTGATGAGCAACAGCTTCTCCAACCAGGTGATCGCCCAGATCGAGCTGTGGACCAAGAACGACGAGTACGACAACGAGGTCTACCGGCTGGCCAAGCACCTCGACGAGAAGGTTGCGCGCATCCACGTCGAGGCTCTCGGCGGCACGCTGACCAAGCTCACCAAGGACCAGGCCGAGTACATCGGTGTCGACGTGGAGGGCCCCTACAAGCCGGAGCACTACCGCTACTGATCGCCGCCAATCCGCGTAGAGGCCCCTTGCACTTCGGTGCCGGGGGCCTTTGCGTAGGCTGACCAGCCGTGGGCCAGCTGATTGCGATCGAGGGCGTGGACGGCGCCGGTAAGCGCACGCTGACAGAGAAGTTGATAGCGCGCGGCAACTCCCAGGGGTTATCCGTTGCGACGCTGGACTTCCCGCGTTATGGGCGTTCGGTGCATGCCGACCTCGCTGCCGAGTCGCTCAAAGGTGGACACGGCGATGTGGTGTCGTCCGCGTACGCGATGGGTCTGCTGTTCGCGCTGGATCGGCGTGATGCAAGGGACGAGCTGGCGGGGCTGACCCGCTCTCATGACCTGGTGATCTTAGATCGGTGGGTGGCTTCCAACGCCGCGTACGGTGCGGCCCGGCTGCATCAGGACGGTGACGGCGACATGGCGCGCTGGGTGCACCAACTCGAGTATGAGCGCTTCGGGCTGCCGCATCCGGACTGGCAGGTTTTCCTTGACGTTTCTCCGGAGCTGGCCCAGCAGCGCGCCCGTCAGCGCGAACAGCAGGAGAGCGACCGCGCTCGCGACACCTACGAGCGTGACTCGGATCTACAGCAGCGGGTGTCCGCAGCGTATGCCGATCTGGCGCAGCGTGACTGGGGCGGCCCCTGGATGATCACGGACGGTGTCGAGCCGGAGGCATTGGCGGCACAACTACTTCGCCGAGCGTGAAGCTACTGCGGTCAAGCGGCGGAAATTCCGCAATGGCTTCACATTCGACGAGCAGCGGTGCGGCGCTTACCACTCGCTGGCTTCGACCTCTTCCTCGCGATCGATATGCCAGCGCACCGACGAGACCGCAGGCTCCATGGACAGCCGGCTCACCGCGGACTCCAGTAGCGAATCGTTGCGCTCCTCGGCGCTCAACTTCGCGACTACCCGTACGTGCTTGCCGTCCTCCACGTCATACGACCGCACCGATTGCAGCGCGAATTCCGGTCGGCTGACGGCCTGCACGGTCAGTGCGCGGATGTGCGCCTCGGTCTCATCGGTGGTAGTTACCTCGAAGAGATACGCGGCGGGCGCTGCCTCGCGGCCGATCGCGGGCTGCCGGTCAAGCAGATGACCGAGCGGGCGTAACAGCAGGTTGGCCAGCACAATTGCCGCCGCCCCCAACACCGCCACCTCGTACATCCCCCCACCGGCCAGGGCGCCGACGGCGGCCGTGGCCCACATGGTGGCGGCGGTGTTCAGCCCGGTGATAGTGGCGCCCTGCTTCATGATCACACCGGCGCCAAGGAAACCGATACCCGAAACGATTTGCGCTGCAACACGAGTGGGATCTGCGCCGGGGCCGTGGAAGCTGTAGCCGCCCATGATGACGAACAGTGTTGCGCCCAGGCACACCAGCGCGTTGGTGCGCAGGCCGGCGTTCTTGGCGCGCCACTGCCGTTCAATGCCGATGGCGCAACCCAGGCCGAATCCGAGTGCTATGCGGATGACGACATCCCAATGGCTCATTGCGGGTCCTGTTCTCTCGCAGTGTTTTCGAGATGCACAAAAATCAGTGCAACAAAAGCGCCTTCGGGCGCAACCTGGGTCTGCGGTCAGAAGGCGCTGTGGATACTCGGAGGTTGACTATCGGACATAGTCGCGTCACCTCCTAAGCGCTGGCGCAAAGCGCACATGAACCACTGCTGAACAAAGCGCCATCATTAAACACCCCGGTGCCAGTGACCGGCAAGATGAACCGTTGCTTCGTGGATATCCCCCCTGCACCGCGTGTCAGGCGGCAGGATTGGTGCGTGTTCTTCGATCTGAGCGTGCGAGATTTCCTGGACCGAGCCGAACTTGTGTACCCCGAACGGGTGGGTGTCGTCGATGAGCCGGTGCAACCGGCCCCGTCCTGGGGGCAGTTGACCTACCGGCAACTCGCCGCGCGAGCACGTGGACAGGCGGCCGCTCTCGACGCCCTCGGGGTCGGGCCGGGGGAGCGGGTGGCGATCGTTTCGCAGAACAGCGCGCGGCTGCTCACCTCGTTCTTCGGCGTATCCGGGTGGGGACGCATCTTGGTGCCCATAAACTTTCGGTTGGCGCCCGCCGAGATCGAGTACATCGTCGGACATTCGGGTGCTTCGGTGCTGGTGGTCGACCCCGAGGTGCGGGGCCTGCTGGACACCGTACGGGCCACCCACAACTTTGTGCTGGGCGAGGACGATGCGGCAGTATTCGGGGAGCTGGATTCGCCTCACGCTGTGACCCCCGATCCATGGTCCGGGTCCGAAACAGGCACTGCGACTCTAAATTACACCTCGGGCACAACGAGCCGCCCCAAGGGTGTTCAGCTCACTCATCGCAATATCTGGATCAACGCCGTTGTGTTCGGGCTGCATGCGACCCTGCGCGATGACGATGTGCTGCTGCATACATTGCCGATGTTTCATTGCAACGGGTGGGGCTGGCCCTACGCCGCGACGGGTATGGGAGCGCGGCACATTGTGCTGCGCAAGGTCGACGGTGACGAGATTCTGCGCCGTGTCGAACAACACGGGGTCACCGTGATGTGTGCGGCCCCAACGGTGGTCGACTCGATACTGGATGCCGCCGCACGTTGGCAGGGGCCCATTCCCGGGCGTGATCGCGTTCGCATCATCGTCGCCGGAGCGCCCCCTCCGACGCGGACCATCGCACGGGTGCGCACCGAGCTGGGGTGGGAGTTCATCCAGATCTACGGGCTTACCGAGACGGCGCCACTGATCACGATGAATCGTTTCCGTTCCGAGTGGGCGGGTCTCGATGTGCAGGAGCAGGCCCGCATGCTGGGCCGCGCGGGTGCCCCAGCGATCGGTGTGCGCGTATCCGTCGCCGAGGACGGTGAGGTGCTGACCCAGTCGAACACGAACCTGGACGGATATTGGGATCAGCCGCAGGCTACTGCGGAGGCATTGGCGGGCAATTGGTTTCATACCGGTGATCGCGGATCGGTGGACGACGGATACCTGACCATCTCGGACCGCAAAAAGGACATCATCATTACCGGTGGGGAGAATGTCACCTCCATCGAGGTGGAGGACGCACTGATATCGCATCCCGGCGTGCGCGAGGCCGCCGTGGTCGGTGTTCCCGACGAGAAATGGGGCGAGTTGGTGACCGCGGTAGTGGTGGTCGTCACGCTGGACGATCCGCCATCGGGCGCCGATCTGATAGCGCACTGCCGGGACAGGCTCGCGGGATACAAATGCCCGAAACGCGTCGAGTTCGTCGACTCCCTGCCCAGAACGGCCACCGGGAAAGTCCAGAAGTTCAGGCTTCGAGAGCAGCTCGCGCGAGACTAGTTCGCAACTCACCCCTTGGGTACCCCGGTTTTGTCACGATCTAGTGACACGATGGGATCTATGAGGCAAAGGATCCTTGTTGTCGACGATGACGCGTCATTGGCGGAGATGCTCACCATCGTGTTGCGCGGGGAGGGCTTCGAGACCGCGGTCGTGAGCGATGGCACCCAGGCGCTCACCGCCGTCCGGGAGCTGCGCCCCGACCTGGTCTTGTTGGACCTCATGCTGCCGGGGATGAACGGCATCGATGTATGCCGCGTGCTGCGCTCCGACTCCGGAGTGCCGATCGTCATGCTTACCGCCAAGACCGACACCGTGGATGTGGTGTTGGGCCTGGAGTCTGGTGCTGACGACTACATCATGAAGCCGTTCAAGCCCAAGGAACTCGTGGCCCGCATCCGGGCCCGGCTGCGGCGAAACGACGACGAGCCCGCCGAACTGCTGAACATCGCGGGTATCGACATCGACGTGCCCGCGCACAAGGTGACGCGCGAGGGCGAGCAGATCTCGCTGACCCCGCTGGAGTTCGACCTGCTGGTGGCGCTGGCACGCAAACCGCGCCAGGTGTTTACTCGAGATGTGCTGCTCGAACAGGTGTGGGGTTACCGTCACCCGGCCGATACCAGGCTGGTGAACGTCCACGTGCAGCGTCTGCGGGCGAAGGTCGAGAAGGACCCCGAGAATCCGACCGTGGTGTTGACCGTTCGAGGAGTGGGATATAAGGCCGGACCCCCGTGATCTTCAGCTCGAAGCGGCGCATTCAGCGGCGATCGGCACCACTGGTACGCGGACTGAAGGCGCTGAGTCGAGCGGTCGGGTTCACCTGGCGCCGTTCCCTGCAGGTGCGGGTGGTGGTGTCCAACCTGGCGCTGTCCTCCCTGGTCATCCTGATCCTGGGATTTGTGCTCACCAGCCAGGTCACCGACCGCATCCTGGAGTCGAAGATCCGGGTGGCGACCGAGGAGATGGAACGCGCACGCGTCATCGTCAGCGACGATGTCGGCGGCGAGGAAACCCGGTCATTACAAAGCAGTCTGGAGCTGGCCCGTAACCAGCTGCTGAACGGCAGCAAGGGTTCTGAAGGCGGCGGCGCGGGCGCGTTCGATGCTGTTCTGCTGGTTCCCGGCGACGGCCCCCGCGAGGCAACTTCGGCGGGACCGGCCACTCAGATTCCGGGCCCCTTGCGTGAATTCGTCAAGGCAGGCCAGGTCAGCTACCAATACTCGACGGTCCATACCGAGAGTTTCTCGGGCAAGGCACTGGTCATCGGCTCGCCGACGACCTCGAAGGTCACCGCCCTCGAGCTGTATCTGGTCTTCCCACTGTCCAACGAGGAAAGCACTATTTCCCTGGTGCGCGGCACCATCGTCACCGGTGGCGTGGTGCTGTTGGTGCTGCTGGCCGCGGCGGCGCTGCTGGTCGCTCGTCAGGTGGTGTTGCCGGTGCGGTCGGCATCGCGCATCGCCGAGCGTTTCGCCGAAGGACATCTGTCCGAACGGATGCCGGTGCGCGGCGTCGACGATATGGCGCGGCTGGCGGTGTCGTTCAACGACATGGCCGAAAGCCTGTCGCGTGAGATCACCCAACTGGAAGAGTTCGGAAATCTGCAGCGCCGCTTCACCTCTGATGTGAGCCACGAACTGCGTACGCCGCTGACCACGGTGCGGATGGCGGCCGACCTGATCTACGACAACCGCGAAGAGCTTGATCCGGCCCTGCAGCGGTCCGCCGAGCTGATGGTCAACGAACTCGATCGATTCGAAACGCTGCTCGCCGACCTGTTGGAAATCTCGCGGCACGACGCGGGTGTGGCTGAATTGGCAGTAGAGCAGGTGGATCTGCGTGACACCGTCAAGGCCGTGGTGGCCTCTGTTCAGCACCTGGCCGACGAGCTGGATACCAGCGTCGAGCTTGACATGCCCGACAAAGAGATCATCGCCGAGGTGGATCCCCGCCGCGTGGAACGCATCCTGCGCAATCTGGTGGCCAATGCCATCGACCACAGCGAGCACAAGCCCGTCACCATCCGGATGGCCGCCGATATCGACAGTGTGGCCGTCACTGTGCGCGATCGCGGTGTCGGGCTGCGTCCCGGCGAGGAAAAGCTGGTGTTCAACAGGTTCTGGCGCGCGGATCCGTCGCGCAAGCGGCATTCCGGCGGCACCGGCCTGGGGCTTGCCATCAGCGTCGAGGACGCCCGGTTGCACCAGGGGCGCCTGGAGGCGTGGGGCGAACCGGGTAATGGAGCGTTGTTCCGTCTGACGGTGCCGCTGGTGCGTGGGCATAAGGTGACCACGAGTCCGCTGCCGTTGAACCCGACCAGCCGCCCGAGTTCGGCTGCGCGACGGGCGGCTTCGCGGGGTGCTCACCCCGGCGAGCAAGAGACGACGCCCATGCGCGCCTCGGGTGCCAAAATCGAGCGCCCGCGGGAGTCGGCCGGCGGCCGGGCGGAGGATGCGTCGTGACACGCCGCAAGGTGGCCGCGGTTCTGGCGGCGGTAGCGCTCATCGTCCCCAGTTGCGCCGGCGTGCCCTCATCGTCCTCGCCGCAGGCGATCGGCACAGTGCAGCGCCCGGCACCGCCGGGGATGCCCGCACCTACACCGGGTATGGAGCCCGAAACGGTGCTGCGCGAATTCTTGAAGGCGACCGCTGACCCGTCCAACAGGCACCGGGCGGCGCGCCAGTTCCTTACCGAATCCGGTTCGCGGACTTGGGATGACGCGGGCGCTGCGGTGTTGATCGAGTCGCCGGTATTCGCCGACCAGCGCGGTGTCGATCGTTGGACGATCAACGTGCGCGCCAACAAGTTGGGCACCCTGTCCGACATCGGGGTCTTCGAGACCGCTCAGGGTGATGTTCAAGATCCGCAGTTCACCCTGGTGAAGGCCAACGGTGAATGGCGGATCGATTCGCTGCCCAACGGGGTACTGCTCGACTGGGGGCAGTTTCAGTCCACCTATCGCCGGTACACCGTTTATTTCGCCGACCCGGCCGGCCGCACCGTGGTGCCCGATCCGCGGTATGTGGCCGTTAACGATCCCGATCTGCTGGCCACCGAACTCGTGTACAAACTCTTGTCCGGCCCACGTCCCGAGCTTGCGGGGGCAGTGCGCAACCACCTGAACGGCCTGCGGTTGCGAGGCCCGGTGACCCGCGTCGACGGCAGCAGGGTCGACGTGGGCCGCGGATACGGCGGCGTGCGTGTGGAGCTGGAAGGTGACCTGACGCCCGATCAGCGCACCCGGCAGTTCCTTGCGGCGCAGGTGATTTGGACGCTCTCACGGGCGGGTATCGCCGGGCCGTATGTCCTGCAGGTCAATGGTGCTCCGCTGGACGAACAGTTCGCGCAGGGCTGGAGCACTCAGAACGTCGCGTCGACGGATCCCGGCGCGTCGGAGGGCGCGGGGGTGGGCCTCTACGGATTGTTGAACGGGTCCATGGTGACGGTGGATCGCGATGCCGCGGTGCCCGTGCGTGGATCTTTTGGCCAGGTGGGCAACCAGGTTTCGGCGGCACTCTCGCGTAGTGGGCGACAGGTGGCATCGGTCGTGCGGGTGCAGGCCGGAGACGATCCACAGATGTCGCTTTGGGTCGGTGCCAACGGCGCGAACGGCAGTGAGGCGGTTGGCGGCAAGACGCTGACCCGTCCTAGCTGGGCGCTCGACGATGCGGTGTGGACGGTTATCGACGGCGGCCGAGTGGTTCGGATAATCCAGGAGGCCACCACATCCATGGTGGCGGTGTTGCCCGTCGAACCGTCGGCGGTGGCGGAGAAGTACAAGGGTCCGATCACCGAATTGGCGTTGTCCCGGGACGGCACTCGCGCCGCGATGATCATCGAGGGCCAGGTGATCCTGGCGACGGTCGTGCAGACCGAGAGCGGCGACTATGCCTTGACGCATCCGCGTCGGTTGGGCTACGGCCTCGGCAATTCGGCGGTGTCACTGGCGTGGCGCACCGGTGACGATATCGCGGTGGCCCGCAACGACGGGTCACATCCGGTGGCGAATGTGAATCTCGACGGCGTGAACTCAGATCTGAACGACCAGAATCTCCTGACGCCGGTATCGACCGTCGCCGCCTCGCCGGCGGCGATCTACATCGCCGACGCGCGCGGCGTGCTGCAGCTGACGGGATTGGGGACACCGGAGGAGCGATGGGTGGAAGTGCGTCCGCTCATGGTGCCCCAGGCGATTCCGGTACTGACGGGTTAGTTGTCGGGGATCATCTCCGTGGTGAGCAGTGCCTCGGGAATTCCGAAGGCGTCCACCAGGGTTCCGAGGTGTGGGCGCAGTTCTTCGCACAGCTGGTTGACGCCGCGCCGGATCGCCTTGGCACGTTCGGTCGAGACGTGCCGGTGCATGAGGAACCACGACAGGTCGGCTTCGAGCGCGCTGTAGACAAACAGATCGCACAGCTTCTCCAGTAGTTCCTGCGCGGACTTGCTGTCGCAGCTGTCGATGGCCTCGATGAATGCTTCCAGCACCACCCGCTCGGTGTGCGCCGAACCCACCTTCAAAATATGGTCCTGGGCGGAGTTGAAGACCTCGAAGGGATCCTCGTCGTCGGATTGGGCGCGCTGCATCCGGGTTGCCGCGGTGCGCAGCAGGTGATCTTCGCGATTGCGCAGCAGGCGTAGCTGGGTGCCGCGGTTACTCAAGTCAGATTCCTCGACGTCCTCGTCGGAGGAGTCCAGGATGGTCTGGATGACCTGCCGTGCCGCGGACCGTTCCAGGATCACGTCGCGGGCCATTCCCGCGATAAATCGAGTCCAACCAACGGCATTGAGGCCGCGTACATCTTCTGCGTACGCCGATAGCAGCTCCTTGGCCACCAGCTGGGTGAGCACCGTGTTGTCGCCCTCGAAGGTGGTGAACACATCGATATCGCGTCGCAGGATGGTGAGCTGGTTGGCGTCGAGGTACCCGGCGCCACCGCACGCCTCGCGGCACACGGTGATCGCGTGCTGGGCGTGCCAGCTGGTCATCGCCTTCAAACCCGCTGCGGCGCTTTCCAGTTGGCGTTGCCGGTCCGCGTCCACCTCGTCGGCGGTCTGCACCTGGTGGAGTTCTTCGGTGAGCTCGTTCTGCGCGAAGGCCAGCGCGTACGAGCGGGCTATCAGAGGTAGCAGCTTGCGCTGGTGCACCAGATAGTCGGCGATGATCACCTCGTCATCGCTATCCGGTGTGTCAAACTGCTTGCGCACCAGGGCATACCGCGAGGCTATGGTCAGCGCCTTGCGGGCGGCCGCACCCGAGGTGGCGGCGACGCTGACGCGACCCCGGATGAGAGTGCCCAGCATGGTGAAGAACCGTTTGTTCTCGTTCTCGATCGGCGAGCTGTAGGTGCCGTCCTCGGCGACATCGGCATACCGGTTGAGCAGGTTGGCGCGCGGGACACGCACGTTGTCGAATACGATGCGCCCGTTGTCCACTCCGGCTAGCCCGCCCTTGTACCCGCAATCGCTGGTGGTGATGCCGGGCAGATCGTTGCCGTCGGCGTCCCGGATCGGCACCACGAAGCAATGCACTCCGCGTCCGGTTGCCTCTTCGCCGGGCCCGCCGGTGACGAGCTGGGCGAAAACCGCTGATACGGTGGCGTGCTCGGCGGCGCCGCCGATGTAGTCCTTACGCGCCAACGAGCCCTCGGAGTTGAGGACGAAGTCCCCGGTCGTGCGGTCATAGGTGGCGACGGTCTGCAGGGCCTGGACGTTGGAGCCGTGGCCGGTCTCGGTCATGCCGAAACAGCCGAGCACATCCAGGTTGATCAACGGGACCACATACTGTTCGTGATGGGTTGCGGTACCCAGGTTTTCGATCGCGCCACCAAACAGGCCCCATTGCACGCCCGCCTTGACCATCAGCGACAGGTCCGCGTAGCCGAGCATCTCAATGCCGACGATCGCAGCTCCGACGTCGCCGGTGCCACCATGCTCCGTGCGGAATCCGGCGTGTGGCAAGCCATGTGGAACCAGCTCGCGCATGATCCGAAGCGACCGCGCGCGGGCCTGCTCGAGGGTCAGCGATGGGTCGGGGAGCAGGTCGGCGCGGTTCAGGTATTCGCGTGCGGCGTCGCGGATCGGACCGAACCGTCCGTCGAGCGCGACGCGCAGATTCGAGGTGAGAACTTCGGGATCGGCGGGTGCTGTCCGGGTCTCCATGGATACGAGCCTAGCCAGATGATCCGGGCCGGCCGGGGTTCTACGGCACACCACTTGCATTTACCGACCACGGGTCTAACATACCGACCACCGGTCTATAGGTTCGGAGAGGAGTTCATGACATGGGTATTGCGTCGAGCACGGTCGACCCGGCCCTGCGTACACGTGCCTTCGCACGGGTCATCGGGCCGTTCGTTGCCACCGTGACCACGATCATCGCCGTGCGTGCCGGTGACCTCGGCTTTCTGGGCGATAGCTTTTTCAGGGACCCGATGTGGTCGTGGCTGTTCGGCGCCCTGCTGTTCTTCTGCGGGCTGATGATCATCGCCTTTCATCAGTTCTGGCGCGGGGCGGCGGCGGTGATCATCTCGCTGTTCGGCTGGTTTCTGGCGTTGCGGGGATTGGTGCTGCTGGCGTTTCCCGGGTTGATGCGGGCGGGCGTGGACGCCTCGGTGCCCGCGGTGGGGCCGGTGCGTGGCTTCTTCCTGTTCATGGCCGTGGTCGGTGTGTATCTGACCTACGTCGGCTGGATCAGGAAACGCTGACCCGTGCCTCGTGTGGTGAAACATCCGGAACTGCGCCGGACCGAATTGCTGGATCTGGCGATGACCCTATTCCTGGAGCGCGGATACGAAAGGGTCAGTCTCAACGATTTGATCGCGACCTCGGGGATGTCGAAAGGTGCCTTTTACCATTACTTTTCATCAAAAGAGGCCCTGGTGTCCGCGCTGGCCGCACGCAGCGCAGACCAGGCATTCGAGGCCTTGCGGCCGGTCTTCGAGGCGCAGGGCAGGGGCGCGCTGGAGCGTCTGAATTCCGGTCTGCGTGCCGGCTACGAGGTCAAAATGGCGCTCGGAGCGCCCGAGAGTATCGGGGCGATGGCCTCGATGATGCGCCCGGAGAACGAGTCGCTGCTGCGCAGGATCTCGGCGATCTGGGAGGACAGGTTCCGGCCGGTACTCACCGAGGTCATCGCGCAGGGAGTCGCCGAAGGGGTGTTCGACACATTCGATCCCGAGGGGGTCGGCGACATGATCCAGGGCCTGGCGGCCACCATGGGCACCGCCGTGCAGCGCATCATCGCCGCCCCGGATGCGCCGGCGCGGGCGCGGGCGATCGACGCTGCCGTGCTGCGTCAGCGTCTTTACGGTATTGCCACCGACCGGATACTCGGACTGCCCGACGGCACGGTCGAGGTGCTGGACCGCGACCAAATCGAGGCGCTGGTTGCCGTGCTCTAGGCCGGCCCTGGCCGGGCGAGACGACATTCAGGTTCGCTAGTTCGCCCGCGATGTGTCCGCCAATGTCAGCTCGGCGCGGTAACGGGCAATGTCGGACCCCACGCGCACAGTGAGTGCATGCTCGATTTGGTGTTGCCGCTGATGTGCGGCGGTTGTGGGTCCCCGTCCGTCCGCTGGTGTGATGACTGCGCGTGCGCGTTCTCGACGCACCCCGCGGTGGTCAGCACCCGGGTCGATCCGGGCGTGCCGGTCCTGTCGCTGGGGCGATATGCGGGCGTGCGGCGGCAGGCGATCGTCACGATGAAGGAGCGCGGCCGCCGCGATCTGGCCGCTCCGTTGGGCGTTGTGCTCGCGCGGGGAGTGGACCAACTTCTGCGCTGGAATCTGATCGAGCGCCCGGTGACGCTGGTTCCGGCTCCGACGCGATGGACCGCCGCGCGCGGGCGCGGCGGCGACCCGGTCACCGCCGTCGCTGCCGTTGCCGCCCGGATGCCGGGAGTGCACATCGCATCCTTGTTGCGCATGAAGATGGGCGCGCGAGATTCGGTCGGCCTGTCGGCCGCGGCCCGCCAGCACAATGTTGCCGGCCGCATCGCGCTGCGCCGGACGGCCCGGCCGGCCACGGAATTGATGCTTGTCGACGACGTGGTGACCACCGGAGCCACGGTTGCCGAATCGGTGCGGGTGTTGAAATCCGCAGGATTTCGAGTCGCGGCCGCGCTCACCCTGACCCATTCCTAGACGCATGTTGGAGATTGTTCGCCTGATCGGCTCATCGCGAGTATGACGATCTCGAAACGACTCTCACGAATCGGTGGCAAGGCGCGTGAACACGGACTACCGTCGGGGCCAACAAGCTATGAACGTTCCGCGTTTGGGCGGTCAAGCCACTCCCCAGACACGGAGCGCCTGCTTCCCGTATGGCGGAGGAGGTGGTTGCCAACCCCAGCGCCGGCGGGCTGCCGTCTCAGCGTTTCAGGCGACTCCGGCGTACTTCAAATATCAAACATGCGCGCCGCCAATATCTTTAGTCCCTAGCGGGCAGGTTGGACGCAAGCGCACTCTCAGTACCGGAGGTATGAGTTGTCAAGCACATCAAAGGCATCCGTTGCACTCGAGGACGGGGAGCGGACGGCCCAGGCCGATATCGTGGTCAAGGGCCGGAACGTAGAAATCCCCGATCACTTCCGAATCTTTGTGAACGACAAACTGACCCGTCTGGAACGTTACGATAAGACCCTTTACCTCTTTGATGTAGAACTCGAACACGAACGCAATCGTCGCCAGAAGAAGAGCTGCCAGCGCGTGGAGATCACCGCGCGGGGCCGGGGGCCGGTTGTCCGCGGCGAGGCATGCGCCGACACGTTCCACAGCGCGCTCGAAGCTGCCGTCGCCAAGCTGGAAAGCCGGCTGCGTCGGGGCCGTGACCGCCGCAAGGTTCACTACGGGGACAAGACGCCGGTTTCGCTCGCCGAGGCCACCGCCGTCCTGCCGGCCGACGCTTTCACGCCGCCGCCCGTCGCCGTGAACGGTGCGCACAGTCATAACGGTGCCGAGGTTGATGATGGCCACGGCCCCGGTCAGATCGTGCGCACCAAGGAACACCCGGCCAAGCCGATGACGGTCGATGACGCGCTGTACGAGATGGAGCTGGTCGGTCACGACTTCTTCCTCTTCCACGACCAGTCGTCCGGTCGCCCATCGGTGGTGTACCGCAGGCACGCGTATGACTACGGCCTGATACGCCTCGGGGAGTAGGGCGCGCGGTCACCGCGCAGAGAATCCCCGCACTGGACCGCAACCGGTGCGGGGATTCTTCGTAGGGAGGTGGTCATGTTGTCGCCATGCGTATGTGACGCAGTGCGGCGGTGAGCTCGGATAGTTCGGGCGTGGCCAGCGCAAGGCGCAGTGCGTTTGGTGCGTGTGCCGTTGTCGCGAACGCGTCGGCCGTGGTCACCATGATCCCGTGTTCTGCGAGCTCGTGCGCGATGACGTCGCTGCGCGCATGCTCGGGGAGGGTGAGCCAGCCGGAATACGACGCGGGATGGGCGTGGTAATCCAGACCGGCCAGCTCGGCCCGGGCGATGACTTGGCGTTGGCGGGCATCCTCGCGGCGTTGCTTCTCGAGCTTCGCCGCGGTGCCGTCGGTCAGCCAGCGCGTTGTCAGGGCGCTGGCGATGCTGGAGGCGCCCCAGCTCGTTGCGCGCAACGATCGGATCAGCGCCGGACGTCGGGTAAGGGGAGCGACGACGTATCCGATGCGTAGCCCGGAGGCCAGATTCTTGGACATGCTCCCGATATAGAAGGTGCGTTCCGGTGTAAGTGTTTGCACAGGTGGGGGCGCCGCGGGCTCCAGAAACGCGTACGTCGCGTCCTCGATGATGTGGAAGTCATGGCGTACGGCCAGCGCGGCGATGCGTTCACGCGCGCTCGCGCCGAGGATGTAGCCCAGCGGATTATGCAGTGTGGGAATGAGATACAGCATCGAGATCGGTCGCTGACCACACAGCCATTCCAGATGGTCGAGGTCCATACCGGTGGTGTCGGCGCGGACCGCGGCCAGGTCGAGGTGCCGGGCGGTGGCCAGCAGTTTGATGCCTGGATAGGTGAGTGCGTCGACGGCGGCGACAGCACGCGGCTTGGCGAGTGCCACCAGGAGAGCATCCAAACCCTGTTGGGCCCCGCCGGTTATCAGGACGCTGTGCGGCGCGACGTCGATACCGCGCCCCAGCAGGTAGCCGGCGATCGCCGCGCAGTCGCGGCTGCGTCCGCCCGGCGGCTGCTGATGCAGCAGGCTGGTCAGGTCGCCCTCGGCTGCCAAACCGCGCAGGGCCTGGCGCAGCTCGTCGTCCTGCCCGGTCGACAGCGGTTGGTTGAAGGAAAGATCGGCGGTGCGCTGGCCGACGGCAAGCCGGGTGGGCTCCAGCCCGGCGAAGCCGCTGAGGTCCCGGACGAATGTGCCGCGTCCGGGTTCGCCGACGACGAGCCCGGACGCGGTCAGATCGCGATAGACGCGGCTCGCTGTGGCGACCGCGATGCCGTGGCGCGCCGCCAGCGCACGATGGGTGGGCAGCCGGGTTCCGGCGGGGAGCGCGCCGGTCCTGATCTGCTCGGCGATCCCATCGGCGACCGCGGCATGACGTCGAATGCGCACGCGTTCTCCCGATTGTGATTAGGACAATTTATTGATTGCACTAATTTACGCGCTTACCGTCGACGCGTGACGATCGAATTCCCGTGCCACATGCGCTACCCGACGGCCATCTCGCAGCTGCTCGACTTCGAGATTGTCGCCGCGGAAACCGGCACCGCGTCGGTGCGGGTGGAGACGGATCCGGCCAAGCACGGCAATCAGCAGGGCACCGTGCACGGTGGATTCCTGGTAGAACTGGCCGACGCCGCGATCGGGACCGCGCATTCCACCCTGATGCGGCCGGGGGAGACCTTCACCAGCATCGATATCCGTGCCGCCTTCCTGCGCCCGGTGTGGGCCGACACCCTGATCGCGACCGCGCGACCAGCGCATGCGGGCCGCACCATCACCCACTACACCTGCGAGGTAGTGCGGGGTGACGGTAAGGCAGTGGCCTCGGTGACCAGCACCGTCATGACGCTGCGCGGCGACCGGGCGGCGGGGCGATAGGAGGTTGCGGCCCGGCCCGGCAGCGCCTGCTAGAGGCTACTTATTCCGCGCAGGGCAGACATTGGACGGCGCCGCCGGGGGCGACGCCTACGATGGGACTCGCTGAATCTGACAAGTCCTAACGAGTACAGGGGATATTGACGTGCTGTCGAAGTTGCTGCGCCTCGGTGAAGGTCGCATGGTCAAGCGTCTCAAGGGCGTGGCCGATTACGTCAACACCCTGTCCGACGACATTGAGAAGCTCTCCGATGCCGAGCTGCAGGCCAAGACCGGTGAGTTCAAGGGGCGCCTGGAGAAGGGCGAGACCCTTGATGACCTGATGCCCGAGGCATTCGCGGTCGCGCGGGAGGCTTCCTGGCGCGTGCTGAGCCAGCGGCACTTCGATGTGCAGGTGATGGGTGGCGCCGCGCTGCACGCCGGAAACATCGCCGAGATGAAGACCGGTGAAGGCAAGACCCTGACCTGTGTACTGCCCGCATATCTGAACGCGCTGGCCGGTAAGGGCACCCACGTCGTCACCGTCAACGACTACCTGGCCAAGCGTGACTCGGAGTGGATGGGTCGCGTGCACCGCTTCCTGGGGCTGGATGTGGGCGTGATCCTGTCGCAGATGACCCCGTTGGAGCGTCGCGACGCGTACAACGCCGACATCACCTACGGCACCAACAACGAGTTCGGCTTCGACTATCTGCGCGACAACATGACCCATTCGCTCGACGAGCTGGTGCAGCGTGGACACGCCTTCGCCATCGTCGACGAGGTCGACTCGATCCTCATCGACGAGGCCCGAACCCCGCTGATCATCTCGGGCCCGGCCGATGGCGCGTCCAATTGGTACACCGAGTTCGCACGGATCGTTCCCCTGATGGAGAAGGACACCCACTACGAGGTGGACATCCGCAAGCGCACCATCGGTGTGCACGAGCTGGGCGTGGAGTTCGTCGAAGACCAGCTGGGCATCGACAATCTGTACGAGGCGGCCAACTCGCCGCTGGTGAGCTACCTGAATAACGCCATCAAGGCCAAGGAACTATTCACCCGCGACAAGGACTACATCGTGCGCGAGGGTGAGGTGCTGATCGTCGACGAGTTCACCGGCCGTGTGCTGATGGGGCGCCGTTACAACGAGGGCATGCACCAGGCCATCGAGGCCAAGGAGCGGGTGGAGATCAAGGCCGAAAACCAGACGCTGGCCACTATCACCCTGCAGAACTACTTCCGTCTCTACGACAAGCTCGCCGGCATGACCGGTACTGCCCAGACCGAGGCGGCCGAGCTCAACGAGATCTACAAGCTCGGTGTGGTGTCCATCCCCACCAACCGGCCGATGGTGCGCAAGGACCAGTCCGACCTCATCTACAAGACCGAGGAAGCCAAGTACATCGCCGTTGTCGACGATGTGGTGGAGCGGTACGAGAAGGGACAGCCCGTCCTCATCGGTACCACGAGTGTTGAACGCTCCGAATACCTTTCGCGACAGTTCACCAAGCGTCGCGTTCCGCACAATGTGCTCAACGCCAAGTACCACGAACAAGAAGCCGGCATCATCGCGGAGGCCGGGCGCCGCGGCGCCATCACGGTGGCCACCAACATGGCCGGCCGTGGTACCGACATCGTGCTGGGCGGTAACCCGGACTTTCTGGCGGACAAGCACCTTCGCGAGCAAGGCCTGGACCCGGTGGAGACTCCGGACGAGTACCAGGCCGCCTGGGACGAGACACTGCAGAAGTTCAAGGACGCTGCCGAAACCGAGGCCAAGGAAGTGCAGGAGGCCGGCGGACTGTACGTGCTGGGCACCGAACGGCACGAATCACGGCGTATCGACAACCAGCTGCGTGGACGCTCCGGGCGTCAGGGCGACCCGGGCGAGTCCCGGTTCTATCTGTCGCTGCAGGATGAACTGATGCGCCGCTTCAATGGTGCTGCGCTGGAAACGATCCTGACGCGCATGAACGTCCCGGACGACGTGCCGATCGAGGCCAAGATGGTGACCAATGCCATCAAGAGTGCGCAAACTCAGGTTGAGCAGCAGAACTTCGAGGTCCGAAAGAACGTCCTCAAGTACGACGAGGTGATGAACCAACAGCGCAAGGTCATCTATGCCGAGCGTCGCCGAATCCTCGACGGGGAGGATCTGCAGCCGCAGATCCAGGAGATGATCACCGACACCATCGCCGCCTACGTCGATGGCGCCACCGCCGATGGCTACCACGAGGACTGGGACTTCGACGCGCTCTGGACCGCGCTCAAGACGCTGTACCCGGTGAGCCTCAAGCCCGAAGAGCTGATCGCCTCCAGCGAGTACGGTGAGGCCGACGAACTGAGCCCCGAGGATCTCAAGGCTGCCCTGCTCGAGGACGCGAAGAAGGCTTATAAGGCAAGGGAAGCCGAGATCGACGGGCTGGCGGGTGAGGGCTCGATGCGCCAGCTGGAGCGCAACATTCTGCTCAGTGTGATCGACCGCAAATGGCGCGAGCACCTCTACGAGATGGACTACCTCAAGGAGGGCATCGGCCTGCGTGCCATGGCGCAGCGCGACCCGCTGGTCGAGTACCAGCGCGAGGGCTACGACATGTTCACCGCGATGCTTGACGGCCTCAAGGAAGAGTCGGTGGGCTTCCTGTTCAATATCAACGTCGAGGTCCAGCAGCCGGACGGCGCCGCCGTCGCCCCTCAGGAAGCACCCGAGGGTCTGGCTGAATTCGCTTCTGCCGCAGCTCAAGCCGCGCACGGGGAGCTGCGGGCCAAGGGGCTTGAAGAGTCCACCCCGGAGCTGACGTATTCGGGTCCTGCCGAGGACGGTTCGGCGCAGTCCCGACACGAAAACGGCGCAGCCTCGGCGTCGGGTGGTGGCACGCGCCGTGAGCGCCGGGAAGCGGCACGCAACGCGGGACGCACCTCCAAGCCGGCGAAGTCGCGCCGCAAGCGCTAGCGGTCCTCGGCGTCAGCCGAGCTCGCCGGATGTGTTGGGTCAGGCGGTGGGTGTATTCACGGCAGGTGACGTCGGGCCGCTGATCCCTCGATGTACCGCAACGCTTCCCGGCGGTGCGATCAGCGCGTCTCACAGTCCCGAGCGAACGATTCTCGGGTGCCCATTGTTAGGTCCAACTCCGAGGTGATCGGTAAGTTCCCCGATACGACCGGCAAGTATCTCATCCGAGCGGAGCCAAGGAACTGTCCCGGCAATCGCCCCTTTGGGTTGCGTTAATAGCGCAAATGTGCAATTCTTGCCTTATCGCAACGAATCGTTGCAATAGGTCTCGAGGGGTCGACGATTCGCGCCAGAGTGGACATGCTTGGGAAGGGTTGGTTGTGAGGGCTTTTCCGTATCCTGGTGTGCGAGAAGCGTCATCGCTGCCGCCGACCGCCGCATCGGGTAGCCCGGTAGCCGGATTGGTAACCAAAATGGGGTGGGCGGATCAGGTCACTTTGATAGCAGGCCTGCCCGCGCTGCCGCCAGTGTGACCTGGGTGGCGTGGACGATCAAGGTGTCGTCGATGGGGCGACCTGTTGTGATCATGCGGTAGAAGAACGGTGCGCGAAACGTGGCGAGGAGCGTGTCGACATCGCATTCCGCCGGGAGTTCGCCGCGATCGATGGCCTGTCTGACGACTGGAGTGGCGCGCACGGCCTGGTGTTCGAAGTACCGTCGGGTTGTCTCGCGGAGCTGTTCGGACCGGAGTCCGGCGGTGAGAACGAGTGCGGCAACCTGGCGCCCGACGCCGTCGTTGAGGGCCGTGGCGAGCTCACGGCCGGTCGTGAGTAGATCTGATTCGATACTGCCGGTCTCGGGAATCGGGATGGCGTCGAGCGACCACGTCGTGAGCGTCTCCACTAACAGGTCCTCGAGCGTCGGCCAGCGCCGGTAGATGGTGGTCTTGTTGACGCCGGCGCGGGAGGCGACGGCTTCCACCGTCAGGTCCGCGTATCCGCGGTCGATCAGCTCGCCGAGGGTGGCGTCGAGTATTGCTTCGCGAACCCGTGCACTGCGGCCGCCGGTCCGTACTCCCTGCACAGTCTGTCGATTCGGCATTAATCGCCCCTCTTGGTTGCGTTTGGTCATTCCGGCGTGCAATCCTTAGTTTATTGCAACTAGTTGTTGCGATAACGGGGAGGGTGGCATGCGATTCATCTTCGAGACCGACGAATCGTTCTCGTTCGAGACGCTCCGAGCGGTTGGCTATGCGATTTACGGTGGAGCCGATATCGGCGAGGTCATCGCGACCGCGAAACGGATCACGCCGGGAGACTGGGAGTCGTGGTACGTCGAGTGGCGCGCGCTGGCCGACCGGATTGCGGCGATCGCCCAGCAATGTGCGATAGGCGGACATGAGGTGAGCGCCACCACCGCGTATTTGCGCGCATCTAATTACTACCGGACGGCGGAGTTTTTTCTCCGCGACGACCCGGGGAACGATCCCCGAGTGCTGGACACCTCGGCGCGCGCCGTCGATACGTTCCGTAGTGCGCCGGAGATACAGGCGCGATGGAAGCGCGTGCAGATTCCCTACGAAGGAATCCAGTTGGAGGGCTATTACCTCAATGTCAGCGGGGACGACCGCGGGCCAACATTGCTCGCGCACGGCGGGTTCGATTCGACCGTCGAGGAGATGTACTTTGCGGTGGGGGAGGCGGCGCGTCGTTACGGCTGGAACTGCCTGATCTTTGAGGGCCCCGGACAGGGTGCCGCGCTGCGTGCCGACTATGTCAGGTTCCGCTACGACTGGGAAGCCGTGGTCACCCCGGTGCTGGACTTCACGCTTGGCCTGCGTGGAGTCGATCCCGATCGTGTCGTGCTGCTGGGGATGAGTATGGGTGGGTATCTGGCCCCTCGGGCCGCAGCCTTCGAACCCCGGCTCGCAGCGTGCGTCGCCTACGACGGGGTGTTCAACCTCGCGGCGGGTCTGCCTGGGGCGCACGGGGGCCGGCTGAAGCTGGACCCCAGTCAGCAAGCTGCGGCAGTGCGCAATCTGATCGCCCACCGTGCGGAGGCGTCCAGCTTGCAGCGGTGGGCTCTGTCAAATGCCTTGTGGGTATTCGGCGTTGACTCTGCGGAGTCGTTGCTGACTGAGGTCGCGAAGTATGACCTGTCAGATGTCGCTCATCAGATCTCCTGCCCGACGCTCGTGTGCGAGGCAGAGAACGACCAGTTCTTCCAAGGACAACCTTCAATGCTCTTCGATGCCTTGCAATGCGCCAAGGCGTATCTGAAGTTCACGGAGGCTGAGGGTGCCGGGGAGCACTGCCATGAAGGGGCACTGCTGCTGTTCCATCAGCGCCTGTTCGACTGGCTCGACGACGTCGTCGTCGCTGAGAAGCCAGAACTCTGCCGTCTCAGCGAAAGTGATTGCCATGGAGGTTCTTCCGAGCCTGAAATTCTTTAGGCGGGGACTTCGGGTGAATCGGCGTTCATCACGGTAGGCATCCGCCAACTCATGGCATGGTGCAGTGCGGGCACCTCGTCGGATCTAGGTGAGTTGTCTGACCTCGCGCCGCAAGCGCTAGCGGCCCTCGGCGTCAGCCGAGCTGTAACGCAACCACCAGCCAGTTGCCCCGAACGGCCCGGATTCTTCCGGCGAATGCCCTGACGCGGCCGCCGCGCTCGAAGGTTCCGAAGATTTCCGCGGAGTCGTCCGCGCACCGGCGCACCCGGATCTTGCTGAGCCGAGCCGCGGTGGTGGCCGGAACACGCGATGACCGCGCCAGCACCGCGCTGAGCGGGCCGTCGCCGAGCAATGGGCGCAGCTGCGCTATCGGCCGGCGCCGGTCCATGACTTCCAGGACGCGGCGCATTGCGGCGTCGGCGAACGCGACTGCCTGAGGCGGTGGAGACTGTTCGCGCAGATGCGTCTGACGTTCGATACCCGTCGGCCGGGTCCGGGACTGGTGCAATCTCGCGGGCCGCGGCGCCTGGCAGGCCGCAGGCAGGCTGGCCAGCACGGGCGCGGGTTCATAGTCGGCGACCCGGCTGATATAGCGATGAGACATGTTCCCCTCCAGTGAATGAGCCCCCTCATGTGCTCTGCTGGAGAGATGCAGACCTTGCCGATCATGATTGCACAGCCTGCGTCTTGGGCGCCAGGTAATGTTGGCGCAGCGGCGCCGCTGGGTGCGAGTGGCGAGATTCTTTGGGGAAGGCGGCGCGGATAGTGGTCAGCAGGTTGTCCGCGCTCGACGCATCCTTTTACTCCAGCGAGGACAGCGCCACGCCGATGCATGTCGGCTCGCTAGCGATCATCCGTAGGCCTCGTGGGGGCTTCACGTATGAGGAGCTGCTGGCGCTGGTGGAAAGCCGCCTTCCCCAGGTGCCCCGCTATCGGCAGAAGGTCAAGGAGATCGGGTTCGGGTTGGCGCGCCCGGTCTGGCTAGATGATGTCGACTTCGATATCACCTATCACATTCGGCGCTCGGCCCTGCCGTCCCCGGGTAGCGACGGGCAACTGCAAGACCTTGTGGCCCGCTTGACATCTCGTCCACTGGATCGGTCGCGACCATTGTGGGAGATGTATCTGGTGGAGGGGTTGTCCAAGAACCGGCTGGCCATCTACACCAAGACGCATCAGGCGCTGGTGGATGGGAATTCCGCGCTTAGCCTGGGCCAGGTCATCTTCGACAGAACGGCGCGCACACCAGATTTCGGGGAGGACATCTGGGTGCCGGAACATGAACCGAGCACCAGCGAGCTGGTGGCTGGGGCGGTCTCCGAATGGCTGGCGCGACCCGGCGCCCGTTTGGAGGCAGTGCGCAACACGGTGGCCGATGTTGCGTCGCTGACCGGTGAGATCGGAGAGTTGGGGGAGCGCATGGTCAAGGTGGTGCGCACCGCGGCTCGCGGTGCCGCGCCCCGAGGACCGCTCAATCAACGTGTGTCACGTAGTCGGCGGTTCGGCGTGGTGAGCACCAAGCTGGCCGATTATCGCCGGGTGCGCGCCAAGTACGACTGCGACGTCAACGATGTGGTGCTGGCGACAATCGCTGGAGCACTGCGGAATTGGTTGATGAGCAGGGGAGAGCCGGTGACCACCGCCTCGACCATTCGGGCCATGGTGCCCATGTCGGTGTACCGGGACGGCGACCTGGATGTGGGCGGCGAGGGTGCCGCGACCACCGAGGTTTCGCCATTCCTCGTCGACCTTCCCGTGGGTGAGGGCAACACCGTGGTGCGGCTATCGCAGATCGCCCACGCTACCGAATCGCATTCTGCGGCATTCAGTTTGGTGGATGTCCCGAACATGGCGGCGCTCTCCGGGTTTGTGCCGCCGACCCTGCATGCGTTGGCTGCCCGTGTGGCGAGCACACTGCCGAACCGCTTGTTCAACCTCTTGGTCACGAACGTGCCGGGGCCGCAGGCCCCGATGTATCTGGGTGGCGCGCGTCTGGCGGAGATCTACCCGGTGCCTCCGCTGTTGCGTAACCAGGTGCTGTCGATCGGGCTGACCTCGTACAACGGCACCGTCTACTACGGAATCAACGCCGACCGTGAGGCGATGCCCGATGCCGACATGCTTCCGCTGCTGATCACCGAGGCGCTCGACGAATTATTGGAGGCTGCGCAGTAATGCCCATGCAGGTCTACATCCCGGTGACGCTGTCGATGCTGCGCGGCCTGGTGGCCGACGGTGAACTGTGGCCGGTGAACGGCACCGCCTTCGCGGTGACGCCGGCACTGCGTGAGGCCTATTCCGCGGGCGATGAGGACGAGCTGTCCGAGGTCGCGATGCGCGAGGCCGCCCTGGCCTCGCTGCGGCTGCTGGCTACCGAGGACGGCGACGACGGGCTGCCGGCCCGGCGGGCGGTGCTGGTTGCCGACGCCGAGGAGGCTAAGCTGCGCCCCGATCTGGATGACGCCGTGGTGCGGCTGCCGGGCGCGATACCGATGTCGGCGGTGGTGGCCGCGCATATCGACCTGGCTCAGGCCGAGCCGGACGTGGTGCGGGCGGCCGGGGTGATCGATGCCGCGGACCTGGGTGACGAGGATGCCGAGCTGGTCGTCGGCGACGCACAGGACCACGATCTGGCCTGGTACGCGACGCAAGAACTACCGTTCCTGCTTGATCTGCTGTAGGCGGGCCGGCATGGCCAATTGGTCTGTTCCCGGCCGGTAACCTACGGTAGCGTAGGTTGCGCCACCGTGAGCGCCTGCTTCATCAATGGAAGGTCATCGGCTGTGAAACTGGCTTCCTGGCTCGACGCGTCCGCGCCGGGCGCACCCAAGTCACGCCATGCGGCGGTAAACATCTTGCGCGGCTTGGCTTCCCGTATCACCACGCCGCTGCTGCCGGACGACTACCTGAGTCTGGCCAATCCGCTCTGGTCGGCCCGGGAGCTGCGGGGGCGGGTGGTCAGCGTGCGCAAGGAGACCAGCGACTCCGCCACCCTGGAAATCAAGCCGGGCTGGGGCTTTCATTTCGACTACCACCCCGGTCAGTACGTCGGCATCGGCGTGCTGATCGATGGCCGCTGGCGCTGGCGCTCCTACTCGCTGACGTCAGCGCCGGCGATGAGCGGCTCGCGCGAAGAACGCCGGGCCCTGCATGCCGGAGGTTCGGCGCGCACCATCACCATCACCGTCAAGGCGATGCCCGAAGGATTCCTCTCGACCCACCTGGTCAACGGCCTGGAGCCGGGCACGATCGTGCGCCTCGCCGCCCCGCAGGGAAACTTCGTGCTCGACGATCCGGCACCGCCCGCGATCCTGTTCCTCACCGCGGGAAGCGGCATCACCCCGATCATGTCGATGCTGCGTACCTTGGTGCGGCGCTCGGCCGCGGCGGGCTTGCCGCTGCCTGATGTGGTGCACCTGCACTCGGCACCCACGGCCGGGGACGTGATGTTCGCCGGGGAGCTCGCGGCGTTCTCCGAGGCCCACCCTTCGTATCACTACCGGCTACGGACCACGAAAACTCAGGGACGCCTGGACTTTTCGTCGCTGGCCGCCGAGGTCCCCGACTGGGCGCGGCGCCAAACGTGGGCGTGCGGGCCCGAGGGCATGCTCGACGACGCGCAGCGGACGTGGGCGGACGCCGGTCTTGCCGAGCTGCTGCATCTGGAGCGATTCGCGGTGTCGCGGGCTGCGCCGCACGGGCAGGGTGGGCTGGTCACGTTCGCGCGCAGCGGTAAGCAGCGCGCGGCCGACGCGGCGACCTCGCTGATGGAGGCGGGGGAAGAGGCCGGAGTGCAGATGCCGTTCGGCTGCCGCATGGGAATCTGTCAGACCTGCGTGGTGTCGCTGGTGCAGGGGCATGCCCGTGACCTGCGAACGGGTGCCGAATACGAGCCGGGAACGCGCATTCAGACCTGCGTCTCCGCGGCATCGGGGGATTGCGTTCTCGACGTGTGAGGTTAACGGCCTAGTAACCTACGGTCCCGTAAGTTACGCTATCGTAGGCACGAACCGGCGAAGGGAGCTCACGGATGGCGATTTCGGATATCCAGGAATTCGCGCACCTCACCGAGGCTGATGTTGAGGCGCTCGGGCACGAGTTGGACGCGATCCGTCGGGATGTCGAGGAATCGCTCGGCGCTGCCGACGCCCGCTATATCCGTCGCACCATCGCTGCCCAGCGCACACTGGAGCTCACCGGCCGCATCCTGCTGGCGGCGAGCAAGAAGCGCTCCGCCTGGTGGGCGGGCGCGGTGACGCTCGGTGTGGCCAAGATCGTCGAGAACATGGAGATCGGCCACAACGTCATGCACGGCCAGTGGGATTGGATGAACGATCCCGAGATTCACTCCTCCAGCTGGGAGTGGGACATGGTGGATCCGGCCGAGCACTGGAAGCAGACTCACAACTACATCCACCACAAATACACCAACGTGCTCGGCATGGACGACGATGTGGGCTACGGGCTGCTGCGCGTCACACGCGACAAGAAGTGGAAGCCATTCAACCTGGGCAACCTGCTCTACAACACGCTGCTGATGCTGCTCTTCGAATGGGGTGTTGGCACACAGCATCTGGAGCTGGGAAAGGTGGCGCAGGGGCGGGCCGACAAGGAAGAATTCCGGGTCAAGCGTCAGGCGGCATTGACCAAGATGGGCAAGCAGGTCGCCAAGGACTACGTGGCCTTCCCGGCGCTCAGCGCGCTCTCGCCCGCGGGCAGCTACCGCAAGACGGTCACCGCCAACCTGCTGGCCAATGTCATTCGCAACATCTGGTCCAACGCGGTCATCTTCTGCGGTCACTTCCCGGACGGTGCCGAGAAGTTCACGAAGCAGGACCTGGAGAACGAGACGCAAGGACAGTGGTACCTGCGACAGATGCTGGGCAGTGCCAACTTTGACGCGGGCCCCGCGATGGCCTTCATGAGTGGCAATCTGTGCCATCAGATCGAGCATCACCTGTTCCCGGATCTGCCGAGCAACCGGCTGTCGGCGGTATCGGTGCGGGTGCGTGAGCTGTGCGACAAGTACGACCTGCCGTACACCTCGGGTCCATTCCTGGTGCAATACGCGAAGGCATGGCGAACCATCGCCAAGTTGTCGCTGCCGGACAAGTACCTGACATACACGGCCGACAACGCGCAGGAGACGCGCAGCGTCAAGATGTTCGACGAGTTGGAACCGCACGAGCGGCGCGGGCTGAAGTCCGCGTTCGCCGCGGTGCGGGCGCGGCGCAAGGCCCGTCACAAGGTCTAAACCATCGGTCGCGGTCTAAAGGTCTAAATCGCCGGCCGAGAGGACATTTAAGTACAGCGCTTCTCGGGAAACGCGTCTCTAGATGTCATCTCGCCCCGTGGGTGTGGGCGAGCCAGTCAGTGACCTATGTGAGGCTGCGCGCATGGAGGGGCCGTTTCTTGTGCGCGAAGCGCTAGCCGCTGGGCACGTCACACGCTGCGAGTTCCGGCGGTCGGTGTCGAATTCGATGGGGCGCAACACTGGACCGATTCCGCCTAGCGCGCCAAAGACATCGAACGGTATGCAGAACTGCAGTCCCTCGGTCGGCCGGCTGGTGCGGTGAAAGGACATTCGAAGACCTATCTGCCCAGAAGTGGTGTGCCTAGATGTCATCTCGACGTAAAGGGTGCCCCCGCCGACTTCGGCGGGGGCACCCTTTACGTTCGGTAGCGGCCGGGATTTATCCGCGGCCGGATACGGAGATCCACATGGTGGCCCAAGCGGCGACACCGCAGGCGAAAACGGCTGCCACACTGGCGATTCTACGAACGTAGCTCGTCATCTGTTAACCCCTGACCCTCATTGGCTGTCTCCGTCGCAGCCACTGGTGGAAACGCTAATCGGCGGATGCTGATAGCGCGATTCGAGAGGGCCCCCGCAACCAAGAGTTAGGCCGTTGTTAACACAGAAAGTAACTGGCGAACAGCGGTTACCCGTTTGGCCGATGCTCCCTCCAACTCATCGAGGGCGCATTCGGGGTCGGCAGGTGGGCCGAGGTGCTGACAGCCGCGCGGGCAGTCTTCGATGGCCTCGGACAGGTCGCTGAATGCGGCCAGGACGTCGTCGGGCCGGATGTGGGCCAGGCCAAAGGATCGGATGCCGGGGGTATCGATGACCCAGCCCGACGGGTACAGCGGCAGCGCCACCGATTGGGTGGAGGTGTGACGGCCCTTACCGACTCCCGTCACCTCGCCGGTCGCACGACCAGCCTCGGGAACAAGACGGTTCACCAAGGTCGACTTGCCGACCCCGGAGTGGCCGAGCAACGCGGTGAGGCGACCCGTCAGCACCTCGATGATGGGTGCGAGTGGTTCATCGCGTCCCGCCCCGATGACCCGTATGTTGAGGTCTGCGAATTGCGCCGCGAATGAATCAGGATCTGCCAGATCGGTTTTGGTGAGCGCCAGGATGGGAGTGAGGCCGCCGGCATAGGCGGCGATCAGTGCGCGTTCCACCAGGCCAGTGCGCGGCGGGGGGTCGGCGACCGCCACCACGATGAGCAATTGATCGGCATTGGCCACGAAGATCCGCTCGAACGGATCGGTGTCATCGGCGGTGCGGCGCAACACTGTTCGCCGTTCCTCCAGCCGGACGATGCGTGCCAGGGTGTCGGGGCGCCCGGAAAGATCGCCCACCAGGCTCACAGTATCGCCCACCACAATCGGGGTACGGCCGAGCTCGCGCGCTCGCATCGCGGTGACCTGCTGGGCAGGGTCATCGTGGAGTACACATCCCCAGCGTCCGCGGTCCACGGTGACCACCATCGCGGGCGCCGCATCGGCATGATCCGGCCGGATTTTGGTGCGAGGCCGCGAGCGCCGACCCGGACGGATGCGGGCGTCGGACTCGTCGTACTCGCGTGGGCTCAAGAGGCGCGCTCTGACTGCGCGATCATGTCGGCCCACATTCCGGGGAAGTCCGGCAGTGTCTTGCTGGTGGTGGCGATGTCGTCGACAGAAACTCCTGGCACCTTCAGCCCGACAAGTGCTCCAGCGGTGGCCATCCGGTGATCGGCATACGATCCCCAAACGCCGCCGCGCAGGTCGGTGGCGACGATTCGCAATCCGTCCTGGGTCTCTTCGCAGCGCCCGCCGAGAGCATTTATCTCGTGGGCGAGGGCTTTGAGTCGATCGGTCTCGTGCCCACGTAGATGCGCGATCCCACGCAACGTGGAGACGGCCCCGGACTCGGCGAGAGCGGACAGCGCCGCAACGGTGGGGGTGAGCTCGCCGACCTCGCTGAGGTCCAGATCGACACCGCCATAGCCGCTCTGGCCCGTCACCTCCAGATGAGTATCGGTCAATGAGACGGTTTGTGCGAATTGGCGCACTACATCTTCGATTTGGCGTGCAGGCTGGGTGGACTGCCGCGGCCAGCCGGTGATGCGCACGGTGCCGCCGGTAGCCAGTGCCGGCGCGATGAAGGCCAACGCATTCGACAAGTCGGGTTCGATCACCCACTGGTGCGCCGGAATCGGCTGCGGATCGATACGCCAGCGCCCGGGCACTGAATCGTCCACCGCGATTCCCGCCTCGCGCAGCATCGTCACCGTCATGACCACATGCGGACCCGAAGGCAGTACGTCCGCGGTGTTCATGGCGGTCAGACCGGTGCTGAACGCGGCACCGGAAAGTAGAAGACCAGAGACGAATTGGGAGGAGCCGGAAGCATCGACGCCCACCTCGCCGCCTTGTACCTGGCCGGTACCGGTGACGGTGAATGGCAGATGTTGCCCGTCGATGCCCACTCCGGTTGACCGCAATGCGTCCAACAGCGGAGCGATGGGCCGGGCGCGTGCCTGTTCGTCGCCGTCAAAGACAGTGGGGGCGTGGCGAAGTGCGGCCACCGGTGGAAGGAACCGCAGCACCGTTCCGGCGAGCCCGCAGTCAACCGTGGATGCGTCATCGTCTCCGGCTCCCGGGGAGACCGTGAGGTCGGTGCCGTCGCCGATGATGTCAAACCCGAGTGAGCGCAGTGCGCCGATCATGAGATCGGTATCGCGGCTGCGCAATGCGCCGGAGACCGTGGAGGTGCCGCCCTCACGCGCAGCCAGGGCGGCAAGCACGAGCGCCCGATTGGTCTGAGATTTTGAGCCGGGCATGGTGATGGTCGCGCAGATGGAACCATCGATCGTCGGTGCCTGCCACAGTCCGCTCGTCACCGCCCTATTGTCCCGGACGGGCGGTTTCGCTGTCAGCCCCGGGTGGCACCATGGCGATATGTGCGGACGGTACGCGGTGACAATCGACCCGGCGCTGCTCGCCGCGGAGATCGACGCGGTAGACGAAACCGCGACCAGCGCCGTGCAGTCGCCCACCATCCCCAACTACAACGTCGCTCCCACCGACCCGGTGCTGGCCGTGGTGGCGCGGCACCACCAGCCCGGTGACGTCCCCACACGCAGGATTCGCGCTATGCGCTGGGGTTTGGTGCCCAACTGGGCCACGGCACGTCAGGACGGCCGACCGGAGTCCAAGGGTGCTCCGCTGATCAACGCCAGGGCGGAAACCCTCACCACCGCCGCGACCTTCCGCGCGGCGGCCCAGTCCAAGCGGTGTCTCGTGCCGATGGACGGCTGGTACGAGTGGCGCAAGCAGGAAGGTGCCAAGACGGCCTTTTATATGAATGCCGGCGAGGGGAAACGGTTGTTCGCGGCGGGGCTGTGGTCGGTATGGAAGCCTGCTAAAGGTGCTGTACCGCTGCTGAGCTGCACGATCGTCACGACCGACGCGGTCGGCCCGCTGCGGGAGATTCACGATCGGATGCCGTTGATGCTCGGTGCCGACTCGTGGGACAGCTGGTTGGACCCCGACCGCGAGCTGGATCCGGGTCTGCTGCGGGCCCCGGGCAGCGCGGCCGGCATCGAAACTCGCCGGGTGTCGTCGCTGGTCAACAGCGTTGCGAACAACGGGCCGGAGCTGCTCGTTCCGGATGATGGAGCTGCGGCGGTGGGGGAGCAGATCACCCTGCTATGACGGGCGCCGTCACCGCGCCGGTGAGCCGGACCAGATCTTCCGGGGCCAGCGCCATCTGTAGGCCGCGCTTTCCCGCGCTGCACAGAATGCGCTCCCAGGTCAGTGCCGAGGCATCGATCACGGTGGGAAGCTGCTTGCGTTGCCCGAGCGGAGAGATCCCACCGACCACGTAACCGGAGCTGCGTTCTGCGGCCGCGGGGTCGGCCATTGTCGCCTTCGCACGACCCAGCGCAGCCGCGGCGGCCTTGAGCGAGAGTGTGGCGGGCACCGGAATGACCGCGACGGCTAGATCTGATCCGCGATCCAACGAGATCAGCAAGGTCTTGAAGATCTGCTCGGGAACCAGGCCGGAGCCCGCCAACGCGCGCACCGCTTCCTCTCCGAACGCGTGTTCCCCGGCACGGTGCTCGTAGGGCAGTAGTTCGTATTCGGCGCCTCCCGCGATCAGCGCGGCGACGGCCGGAGTAGCAGCTTTGACGGCCTTGGAACCCACGAGAGGCACAGTAACGCCCCGGGTCCACTGAATTTCCGGTTGACAGTCGAGATACTTTGGGAAATACCCCGGCATGCGTCGGTGTTGAGAAGTCTGTCCGCGGTGTGCGGACTGTGGTCCTCAACACGGAAGGGGTATAGCAGGTGACAATGGCGTGCCTCGAACGTCCGATGTCGGTGCCGATCCGTATGGTCGGTGTCGCTACCGAAAGGACCGCCGTGACAAGCATGGACAGCGCTGCAGAACTCCCGGGTCTGGTTCACGTCGAAACCGAGGCCGAGCGGGTCGCGCGGTTCGAACGTGATGCGTTACCGCTGCTGGACCAGCTCTACGGCGCTGCCTTGCGGATGACCAGAAATCCCGCGGACGCCGAGGACCTGGTGCAAGAGACGATGGTCAAGGCATATGCCGGGTTCGGGACCTTCAAAGAGGGCACCAACCTCAAGGCGTGGCTGTACCGGATTCTGACCAATACGTACATCAATATTTATCGCAAGAAGCAGCGTCAGCCTGCGGAGTATCCGACCGAGGAAATCACTGACTGGCAGCTGGCGGCGAATGCCGAGCACACCTCCACGGGGCTGCGGTCGGCCGAGATCGAAGCCCTTGATGGGTTACCTGACGACGAAATCAAGGAAGCGTTGAATAAGCTGCCGGAAGAATTCCGGATGGCCGTGTACTACGCGGACGTCGAAGGCTTCCCCTATAAGGAGATCGCCGAGATCATGGACACCCCGATCGGCACTGTTATGTCGCGGTTGCACCGCGGCCGTCGTCAGCTGCGCGACTTGCTGTCTGAAGTGGCCAAGGACCGCGGATTCCTGCGCAACAATGAGTTGGCGGAGGGCCGGGCATGACCGACGGTGAACTCAAGAAGAGTGTCGACAAGAGTGGCAACTGCGAGGTATCGGGTTGCGCTGAGGTGATCGCGGAAGTGTGGACCCTTCTCGACGGTGAATGCAGCCCCGAAAGCAGTGCGCGGTTGAGGCATCATCTGGAAGAGTGCCCGGGCTGCCTGCAGCACTACGGCATTGAAGAGCAGATCAAAACACTCGTAGCCCGCAAGTGCGGTGGAGAAAAGGCACCTGACGGGCTACGTGAGCGTCTTAAGTTGAAGATCAGCCAGACCACTGTTATCCAGCAGCGGGCCGAGAACTCCTAGCTAGCTGTTGGGACGCTTGCCGTGGTTGGCGGCGTTGTGCTTGCGGCTGCGCTTCTTACGACCACGCTTGGCCATGGGAATCTCCTTAGTGATCAAATGGGTTCCGGGTCCGGGCCCGGCTGACAAGCCAGCTGCGCGTGATGCGCGCCGGTGTGTGTATCCAGTCTCTCATGCCGGTACGGGTGGTTGAAAGCGTGGATGCCGTAGGTGTGGTTCGATACTGGGGACCGGTAACCGGATGTTGACGAGAGCGAGGTGGCGCGCAGGTGGCCGAGGAAGTACACGCCGAGATCGTGGCCAGCGTGCTGGAAGTGCTCGTCAAGAAGGGTGACGCGATCGCTGAAGGCGACACCATTGTCCTGCTGGAGTCCATGAAGATGGAGATTCCGGTGCTGGCCGAGGTGGCGGGAACCATCGGAGACGTCAGCGTTTCGGTGGGCGACGTGATCCAGGCCGGCGATTTGATCGCCGTCATCGACGACTAGATCGCGACCGTATGTCGACTCTCGGTGATCTTCTTGCCGAGCACACCATGCTGCCCGGTGATGCCGTCGATCACCTGCACGCCGTGGTCGCCGAGTGGCAATTGTTGGCCGATCTCTCTTTCGCCGACTACCTGATGTGGGTGCACCGCGACGACGATGCCTTCGTCTGCGTGGCTCAGTGCCGACCCAATACCGCGCCGACCATCATCGATAACGACGCTGTCGGCACCATCGCCAAGATCGCCGACGTACCCCTGGTGGAGGCGGCGTTTGCCTCTGGTGCCATCGAGCGCGAGAGCGACTCGGACCTGACCGAGCACGCTTCCGAGCTGAACGTAGAGGCGGTTCCGGTGCGCTGTGGCGACCGGACAGTCGCGGTGCTGACTCACCAAACCGCCCTGGCCTCCAGGCTCAAGAAAGGCACGCTCGAGCGCGCCTATCTGGAATGTGCCGGCGATCTGCTGCTGATGCTCACGGAGGGCACCTTCCCGAACGTCGCAGACCAGGCGATGTCCCGGTCCAGTCCGCGCGTTGGGGACGGGTTCATACGTCTCGACGTCTCCGGCGGAGTCAAATACGCCAGCCCCAACGCATTGTCGGCCTATCACCGCATGGGTTTGGCCAGCGATCTGCAGGGCCACAATCTGATGGACGTCACGAAACCGCTGATTTCTGACCCCTTTGAGGGCCAGGAGCTGGCGGCGCACATTCGTGATGTGCTCGCAGGCGGTCCCAGCATGCGTATGGAGGTCGATGCGGGCGGTGCCGCGGTGTTGATCCGCACGCTGCCGCTCATCGCGCGCGGTGCGTCGGAGGGGGCATTACTGCTCACCCGCGACGTGACCGAGGTCAAGCGTCGCGACCGGGCACTGTTGTCCAAGGACGCCACGATCCGTGAGATCCACCACCGGGTGAAGAACAACCTGCAGACGGTGGCTGCGCTGCTACGCCTACAGGCGCGCCGCACACCCAATGACGAAGCCCGCGAAGCACTTTTCGAATCGGTTCGCCGGGTGTCTTCCATCGCGCTGGTTCACGACGCGTTGTCGATGTCGGTGGATGAGGAAGTAAACCTCGATGAGGTGATCGACCGGATCATGCCGATCATGACGGACGTCGCTACCGTCGACACCAAGGTGCGTGTGTCACGGGAGGGCGCGCTGGGTGTGCTCGACTCGGACCGGGCCACACCGCTGATCATGGTGATCACCGAGCTGGTGCAAAACGCCATCGAGCACGCCTTCGACGAGGGCGCTCAAGGTCAAGTGGTCATCAGGGCCGAGCGGTCGGCACGCTGGCTCGACGTCGTGGTACACGACGATGGGCGGGGATTGCCCGAGGGATTCAGCGTGGAGACCTCGGATCGATTGGGACTGCAGATTGTCCGGACGCTGGTGTCGGCCGAGATCGATGGATCGCTGGACATGCGTAGCGATCCCGAGGGCGGAACAAACGCGGTATTGCGGGTTCCCCTGGGCCGACGCGCCCGGCTGATGGCCTAGTCAACGTCGACCGAAAGCCCTTGCGCAGCAAAGAACCCGGCACCAAACTGTGCCGGGTTCTCAGGTGCTGCGGCGTTATACGGCGCTGCGGGCGCGAGCGCGGGCGTTACGACGCTTCAGGGCGCGGCGCTCATCCTCACTGAGGCCACCCCACACACCGGCGTCCTGTCCCGACTCGAGCGCCCAGGTAAGGCATTCGGTCGTCACCGGACAGCGGTTACAGACGAGCTTCGCGTCAGCGATCTGGGCAAGGGCCGGTCCGCTGTTCCCGACGGGGAAGAACAGTTCGGGATCCTCGTCGCGACAGACCGCCTTATGGCGCCAATCCATAGTTGTGCACTCCTTTTGCATCGTGCGCGCCACAAGCGCACGAGATTAATGTTTTTCGGCTGTTAACGCGTGCGTACCAAATGTTTCTGCACTGTTGCTTCCGATCGTTTCACAAGCTCAGCAGAAGTCAATAGCGTGAGTTAACACGTGGTCAATCTCACTCGGGGGTGGCGTGTTCAAGCGCCACATTCGTTTGTACTACACTAGATCGATCTGCGCCTTGAATCTGGCGAGATTCCCTCATTTTCCCAGGTGGTAAGCCGCTACTCGTGAGTAACATCACGGCCCGCCGAGACTCGACTACGTGAAGTAGTACATCCGATCCGGTCGGAATGTGACGTGCGCCGCGTTGGACCTGTGAGTCGCCTGTATCCGGAACGGACTGGCGCTCAACACTATTGCGCCGTGTGCACGGCTCAGGATTGTTCTCCGGCGGGTTTTGCCGGGGCAACGACGTCCAGAACGTCGGGTACGGCGGTGAACGTCAGATCGCTGCGCAGTCCGAGAAAATCGCCGTCGACCTGCGTTGCGATCGGTGCCGACGCACGCACGCGTACCCATGGGATGTCGTCTTCGCGCAGCAGATGCTTGGCGGCCGGACGGTCGGCCCTCGGTGTTCCCACCATGTGGCGCACCAGGCCGAGATTCGCCACCACGTTCATGCTCTTGGACGCGAAGATGCCCAAACCGCTCTCGAAGCCGGTGCCTGGATTGGTCCAGATGGCGCGCTCGTTGGCGTAGGTCCACGGGTTCGAATTGCTGATGAAGGCGAAATGGATCCCCGCTTGTGGCTCGTGGCCAGGCAGTTCTACGGTCAGCGTCGGCTGGCGCCGCGCGGCGCGGAAGAAGGCGAGTACCGAACGCGCCACGTAGCGTCCCGCGGTGACCTGCTTGCCCTTATTGCGATGGGCTTCCATCGCGGCGACCACCTCGCCGTCCAACCCCATGCCCGCGTTGAAGATGAACCAGCGCTCGCCGCAGTGCCCCAGGGAGATGCGGCGCCATCGCCGCTGCTCGCGCCGGTGCTCGTCCAGCAGGTCGACAACCTGATTGGTGGCCTGTGCGGGGTCCGCGGAAATGCCCAGTGTTCGGGCGAACACATTGGCCGAACCACCCGGCACCACTGCCACGGCGGGCAGCGGGCCCGGCGCGGGGTGCCCCGGCTGCCCCAGCAGCCCGTTCACCACCTCGCTGACCGTGCCGTCGCCGCCGTGCACGACGATGACCGCCGCCCCCTCGTCGGCCGCGCGACGGGCCAGCTCGCTGGCATGCCCCCGGTGATCGGTATGCAGAACCTGTAGGTGCACACGACTTTCCAGCGCATGAGCCAGCAGGTCACGCCCGGCCGCTGTTGTCGAGGTGGCATTGGGATTCACGATGAGGACCGCACGCACGGGGCATGAGCCTAGTCGGATGTTGCTCCACGCAAGCTGCTCATCACCGCGGTGATGAGGCCGCCTAGGCTTGTCTGGTGACCACAACCGCCCCGAACACCGTTCGCCGCGCCGGAATGATCGTTGCCGGGGAAGGTGCCGTGGGATTGGTGATCGCGCTGGTTCTGGTTGTGCGCGCGGCTAGCGGCGCCGATCAGCATGTGGTCAACGGGTACGGCACCGCAGCATGGTTCTCGGTGTTCGGTACCGCCGTGCTTGCCGCGGGCTTGGCACTCATCTCGGGCAGGCGTTGGGGCAGGGGGATCGCCGTGATGATGCAGCTGCTGCTGCTCCCCGTGGCGTGGTACGCGGCCGTCGGCTCACACCAGCTGGCTCTGGGCGTGCCCCTCGCGATTGTCGCGGTTGCCGCGCTGGTGTTGTTATTCAGCCCCACCGCCCAAATGTGGGCCGGCGGCGATGAAGCCGGTGCCGACGAATCGGATTAGTCTGAGCGGTCCGAGGCCAACTCCGCCAGCGCCGGACCCTGTAAACGGTAGGTGATCCAATCCGATTGCGGGTGGGCGCCGAGTGAGTCGTAGAACTTAATAGACGGTGTATTCCAGTCCAGCACAGCCCAATCCAACCGGGTGTAGCCGTTGGCCACACACTCGGCGGCCAGCGCCGACAACAGCGCCTTGCCCAGGCCGGCGCCGCGCTGTTCTGGCCTGACGTACAGGTCCTCGAGGTAGATGCCGTGGTGGCCGGTCCAGGTCGAGAAGTTCAGGAACCAGACCGCGGTACCGCAGACCACGCCGCCGCTCTCGGCGACGTGGGCGAAAAGGGCGGGGTGTGAGCCGAATAGCGCCTGGTGAAGCTGCTCTTCGGTGATGAGGCACTCATCGCGGGCGTGCTCGTACTCCGCGAGGTCCTCGATGAGCCCGACAATGGCCGGGATGTCGGCTTCGGTGGCGCGGCGAATAAGGGTGTTAGTCAATTTTGGCTCCTAGCGCTGCCAACACGGTCCGGAATTTGACTGTGGTCTCTGAAAGTTCGTCCTGCGGGTCCGATTCGGCGACGAGGCCGCCGCCGGCGTAGGCGCGAATCGCGGTGCCGTCTGCCGACAGTTCGGCGCAGCGGATGGTGACGGCCCAGCGGCCGTCCCCATTGCGGTCACACCAGCCGATCGCACCCGCGTAGAAACCGCGATCACCCTCAATGCGTGAGATCAGGTCGGCAGCGGCCTCGGTCGGGGTGCCGCACACGGCGGGCGTGGGGTGCAGCGCCAAGGCCAAATCGAGTGCTGTGGTTGAACTTTGGCGGAGGCGGGCGCTGATGGACGTGCTCAGGTGCCAGAGTGCCGCGGTGCGGCTCAACGTCGGCTCCGGGGGGACCTGGACATCAACGCACAGGGACGCGAGATCCTCGCGTAGCTGGTCGATCACGACGGAGTGCTCGTGGCGATTCTTGTGTGAACCCGCTAGATCTTCGCCCGTGCGCCGATCCTGGGATGGGTCACTGGACCGCGGTGCGGAACCGGCGAAGGGATGACAGATCACCATGTCGCCTCGGCGTTCCACCAGCAATTCTGGGCTGCATCCCACCATGGTGTGTCCGCGGAATCGGTTGCCGGCGGGGGAGAGGTCCACGCAAAAGCTGTTGGCGTCGGGGTCGTTTCGAATCAATCGGTGTGTCAGCACCAATGGGTCCACGGGCGACTCGGCCCGCAGCTCCAACACCCGCGCCAAGACAACCTTGGCCAGCCCTGCGTCGCTGCGCAGCACCTCGACCGCCTCGGTGACCCGTCGCAGATGCTCAGAGGGCGCCGGTACCTGTTGTGTCACCTGAGTATTCGGCATTGCGCCGTAGAACTCTTGGGGCAGTCCGCGTTGGACCGTGACTGGAGCCGTCAGTGCGACGGGACGGGAGGTGTCGAACGGCAGGGCACCCACCAACATGTGATGACGGCCGGTGCGCAAGGCTTCCGCCGCGGTGAAGACGTCGTCATAGGTCGCATCGCGGCCATACGCGTACAGCGCGTCGGCGGCTCGCGACATCACGAAATGTGGGCGGGCGGGAGAGTCGGTGGCCGTCATGTCAGCTTGACGGTACCGGGTGCTGGTACCCGGTTAGGCCAAGTGCGGCGACCTGGCGCTGGCCGTGCTCGTGGCCGCCGATAGCGATCGAAGCGGTGGCCATGCCCAGGCGGGTGCCCTCTTCGAGTGGCAGATCGATCCACCGGGTCATCAGGGCACGTGAGAAATGGCCATGGCCCACCAGCAGGACATCGCGCTGGGTCAGCTCCGCGGCGATCTTGGTGATCACCAGATCGGCGCGCGCCTGTACCTGCGCCACGGACTCGCCACCCGGGCAGCCGTGCGTCCACACCAACCAGCCTGGGTCATTCTCGCGGATCTGCGGTGTGGTCAGGCCTTCGTAGTCGCCGTAGTCCCATTCGGCGAGCTGCTCGTCGACAGTGTCGACGGTGAGACCTGCCAGCTCCGCCGTCTGAAGCGCGCGGCGGCGCGGGCTGCTGAGAACCAGCGGGTCATTCAGGTCGAGGTCCTTGAGCACCTCGCGGGCCGCCACCGCTTGGGCGCGCCCGATTTCAGTGAGATCAAGATCAGTGCGCCCGGTATGTCTCCCGATTTTTGACCATTCGGTTTCGCCGTGGCGTAACAACAACATTCGGTTCAGGAGCGCGGACACACACTTGATTGTGCCGTACCGACTTCCGTCGTGATCGTGTCCGGCATGCCAGTATGTGGACGTGACTCGTGTGCTGGCGGTAGCCAATCAAAAGGGTGGGGTGGCCAAAACCACGACGGTCGCGTCGCTCGGCGCGGCGTTGGCGCAGGCCGGCAAGAAAGTGCTGCTGGTCGACCTGGATCCGCAGGGTTGCCTGACGTTCTCGCTGGGGCAAGATCCGGACCGGCTGGGAATTTCGGTGCATGAGGTGCTGCTGGGGCAGGCGGATATCAAGGAAGCGCTGCTCACCACCACCGAGGATTTGACGCTGCTACCCGCCAATATCGACCTGGCGGGTGCCGAGGCGATGCTGCTGATGCGCGCCGGACGTGAATACGCGCTGAAGCGGGCTCTGGAATCACTGGGGGATCAGTTCGACGTGGTGATCATCGACTGCCCGCCCTCGCTGGGCGTGCTGACACTGAACGGTTTGACGGCTGCCGACTCGGTGATGGTGCCACTGCAGTGCGAGACGCTGGCGCATCGGGGCGTTGGCCAGTTCCTGCGGACGGTGACCGATGTCCAGCAGATCACCAATCCGCGGCTGACGCTATTGGGTGCGCTGCCCACGCTGTACGACTCGCGGACCACACACAGCCGCGACGTGCTGCTGGACGTGGCCGATCGGTACCAGCTGCCGGTGTTGGCACCGCCGATTCCCAGGACCGTGCGGTTCGCGGAGGCGAGTGCCTCGGGTGCCTCGGTGCTGGCGGGCCGCAAGAACAAAGGTGCGCTGGCCTATCGCGAGCTGGCACAGAGTCTGGTGAAGCACTGGAAGAGCGGTAAGGCGATGCCGACCTTCACCCCGCCGGTCGACTGATTTCGCCCGGGCGCGCAGCTACCCCAGGGCGAAGATTCGTGAACCGCGTTGCTCCACTAGCGTATTACCGACGACGGCACTGATCACAGGGCTCTTCTCGTCGGCCGTATTCCGTTGTACCACAATACTTTTACGGAACTCGCCGGTCGTCATGTTGAACACGTCGATACCGCCCTCGACCGGTATCAACAATTCGCCGGCCATGTTCGTGCCGGGGCCGAGGGGCTTTGTGGTGGTGGGCAGGACGAACCTGTAGCTCAGGTCCGAGGCGCTGAGAACCAGCACCTGACTGCCCGTCCACCAGGTGATGACATCGCCGGCCTGGGCGGCGGCGTTCGTTTGGGCGATCTCGCCCGGCAGCACCGTCGCGCCCACCCGCATGCCACGGTCGTCGAACACCACGAGTTCGTTACGGGTGCCCGGCAGGTAGACGGCCGATCGGGTGTCCGCGACCGCGAGCACCTTGGCCGCCGAACCGCGTTCCACTCCGGGAAGCACTGCCGAGTAGAGCTCCTCCGGCTTGTCGTTGTCCTTGGGTGTCGGCTTCTGCAGTGTCAGCCGCAGGGTGGGATCCTGCGGGCAGGTTTCCAGCACCGCGAGCACGCTTGCCCCGACGGCACCCGACTTCAGCGTGCAGTCGACGCGCGGCTGGCTATTGGCGTTCAGGGGAGCCACCACCCGCCCGTATTCGAGGGTGCGAACCATGTCCGAACGCCACAGCTCGAGGCGCGTACTGCCGAGCGCCAACACGTAGGTGCCGTCGGTCGACAGCGACACTTTTGAGTCATTTGCACTGCTGCGCAACGCACCTCGGCGGCCGGTCTGGCCGTCGATCATGGTGACCTGACCGCACCCACGTGCGTCGCGGTAGACCGCCACCGCGTCATCGATGAAGCCGATTGCCCCGCACAGATCGAGGTTCCTGCGGGCATAGGACCACAGCTGCGCGCCGGTTGCCGGGTCGTGGGCCACCACATCGTGTCCGTCGGCGCTCACGACCGCGCCACTTGCGATGACGGGGCCCTTGGTCGCCGCACTGGCGGTGGACCACAGCTCACGTACCGAGTCGGGGACGCGGGTGGCGCTCATCGGCCGTTTGATATCCCCGGCGGCGGGGCGGCTGACGGTGGCGCGGGCGTCGCTGGTCCACCAAATCGTTGTGCCGGTAACGGCTACCACGACGGCGATCACCGCCGCGGCAATGATGTCGGCTCGGGTGCGCCGCTCCGGTGCGATCACGCCGAGGCGGTGGTCGCGGCGGTGGCGTTGGGGCGGCGACGACGGCGACGACGGCGAGCGGGGGCTTGCTGATCTCCGTCCGCGGTGGCCGCCTCTGGTGCGGGTGCCTCGGCAGCCGACTCGTCGGTGGGCTGGCCCGCGCGGGTACGGCGGCGGGTCCGGGTGCGCTTGGGTTTCTCGCCCTCGGCGCGCTCACCGCGTGGCTCGCGACGCTTCGGGCCGCCGGAGAACTTCTCGCCGATTGAGCCGGTGACGTCGGCCGGGATGTTCAGCTCGGTGAACAAATGCGGCGAGGTGGAATAGGTTTCGTCGGGCTCGGGTACACCGAGGCCGAGGGCCTTGTCGATCAGCTGCCAGCGTGCGATGTCGTCCCAGTCGACCAGGGTGACCGCGATACCGGTACGGCCGGCGCGGCCGGTGCGGCCGATGCGGTGCACGTAGGTCTTGTCGTCCTCGGGGCACTGGTAGTTGATGACGTGCGTGACGTCGTCGATGTCGATTCCGCGGGCGGCCACGTCGGTGGCCACCAGCACGTTGATCTGACCGGACCGGAAAGATGTCAGCGCCTTTTCCCGAGCGATCTGTCCAAGGTCACCGTGCACAGCGCCGACCGCGAAGCCACGCTCGGCCAGCTCGTCGGAAACCTTCTGGGCGGTGCGCTTGGTGCGGGTGAAGATCATGGTGGCGCCCCGCCCGTCGGCCTGCAGAATCCGGCTGACCAATTCGATCTTGTCCAGCGCGTGCGCGCGGTACACGAACTGCTCCGTGGAGTCGTGCACCGAGGAGGCCTGCGGGTCCTCGGCGCGAATGTGCGTCGGGCGGTTCATGAAGGTGCGAGCCAAGGTGATGATCGGGTCCGGCATGGTCGCCGAGAACAGCATCGACTGGCGGCCCGCATCGGCGGACGGCGCCAGGGCCAGGATGCGTTCGATATCGGGCAGGAAGCCCAGGTCCAGCATTTCGTCGGCTTCGTCGAGGACCAGCATGGCCAATCCGCCGAGCTGCAGGTGCCCCTGCTGGGCCAGGTCCAGCAGGCGGCCCGGGGTTCCGACGACTACGTCGGCTCCGGCGCGCAGCGCCTCGATCTGAGGCTCGTAGGGCCGTCCTCCGTAGATGGAGACGACGGTGAAGTCGCGGTCGCCCGCGGACAGGTACTTGGAGGCCTTGGTCAGGTCTTCGTAAACCTGGATGCACAGCTCGCGGGTGGGCACCACGACCAGGGCCCGCGGGGTGCCGTTGAGCGGCCGGTCTTCGACACCGGTGGCGATGCGGTGCAGCAGTGGGACGCCGAACGCGTACGTCTTGCCCATGCCGGTGCGGGCCTGCCCGATGAGGTCGGAGCCGGCCAGGGCAAGGGGGAGTGTCAGTTCCTGGATGGCAAACGGATGCTCAATCCCGGCCTCGCGCAGTGCCCGGGCTATTTCCTTGCGCACGCCCAGCTGGGCAAAGGTGTGTTCGATGTGGCTCATGTGTGGTACGTGCCTTTCGTGTTTCGCTCAGCGCGCACGATCGGTAGGTCGGATTCCTAGGATTCCAAGGGGCCGGCTCGCAGCGAGCGGCGAGGGCGCCACGTGCACGCACATTTCGTATGAGAGGACTTCCTGGGTAATTCATGGTCAGGATGGTCGTCTCGAGTCCATGGTAGCGGGTGAGCTGCGATTTTCCGATTCGGCATGGTTTGCCGTGCGGATCGGAGTTCTCCTGCGGTCGCCCGACTAGAGTTCCAGACATGACGGAGCCCGATTCCCTTCGCGCAAGCGGGTCATCGACGGACCTCGATCCTCCCGGTGTCAATCAGCTGTTCGCGGTGATTGCGTACGGCGAGGTCGCGGCCTTCTACCGGCTGACCGATGAGTCCAGGATGGCGCCCGATTTGGCGAGCAAGATCGCCATCGCCAGTATGGCCGCATCACAGATGCGCCATTACGAGGTGCTCCGGGATGCGATGGAGGCCAAGGGTATTGACGTACTGGCGGCCATGGAGCCGTACGTCAAGACGCTGGAGAATTACCATTCGCTGACTTTGCCGCGCACGTGGCTGGAGGCGATGGTTAAGGCGTATATCGGCGACTCCCTGGCGGCCGACTTCTATGGCGAGGTTGTCGACTCGTTGTCCGGAGAATCGGCCGCCGTGCTCAAGTCGGTGTTGGGCACCACGGGTCATTCGGAGTTCGTCATCGCCCAGGTGCGTGATGCGGTCAAGGAGAACTCGCAGCAGCGTAACCGCCTCACCCTGTGGGGGAGGCGACTGCTCGGTGAGGCCATCACTCAGGCCCAGCACGTGCTCGCGCGCCACGATGAGCTCGCGGAACTGGTGATGTCAGGTGGCGCCGGGCTGGGGAATCTCAACGAGTTCTTCGAGCGGCTGCAAAGCGCGCATGCCGAGCGGATGGCTGTCCTCGGGCTCGGCTGAGGGTTTGGCGGGCACACGCGGTATTCCCCATGTCGCTAGCCATACCGATTGTGGGACAACAGAATCAGCCGATTGAGTCTGTGTACCGGTTACCTGTGGGGAACGCGCAGGCGGCAGCTACTTGGCGCAGCGGGCGATGATGCTGTTGCTGTTCTGCACCGCGAGCATCTGGTTCTCGCTGTTGGTGATCGAGCAGTTGACCTGGCTTGCAAAGCTCGTCGCGGTGATCGAGCCGCCGGTGATCCCGGGGCTCGGGGTCACGATCATCGTCCACGGCAGCGAGGCGCCGAGCACGGTGCGTGTCATGCCGTTGCCGTCGGTGTAGGTGATGGTCAGCAGATCGCCCGGCGTTTGGTTACCGGTCACGTAGTAGGCGAATGCCGCCGGCGTGATCGGCCGCTGGCCCTCCGGCGGCAGCATCGGGTTCGACGGTGGCGGCTCGGGCGGGGGAGCCTCGGTGGAGGGCTCCGCGGTCGGCGTCTCTTGCGCGGGCGTGCTCGTCACGGTGGTTGTCGACGGTTTGGCCGGAGACGTCGCCGACGGGGGTGGTGGAGGCGCGGTGGTGGTGACGGGTGTCAGCGAGGGCACGGGCGTGGTCACCGCAGCAGCTGGCGGCTTGTCGTTGCCGCCGCTGAGCACAACGGCCGTCGCGATCACGGCGATGGCGAACACCGCCCCGGCTATCGACGCGACCCATTTCCAGTTCTCGTTGGAGCCCGGCGGCCGGTACTCGAAGTCCTCGTCAAGACCCGAGTACTCGGTGGACTGCGGGGCAGTCTCGGAGTTGTACGGGTCGTCGTAGGGCTCGTAGTCGCTCGAGTACCGAGAATCTCCGCGATAACCGACCATGATCAGCGCTTCCTCTCAGCCCCAATTCAATGTGAAACCTGATGCCGATGTTACTGCTGTGAATAACGGGCGCCCGCGATCATGCGAGGTGTGTCGGCGCAATCGGCGTCGGCTAACCTCGTCGATACGAGTTCGATGTCGGCTCGACGACGTGGAAAGGTGTCCTGGTGGAGATCAAGATCGGTGTCACAGATAGCCCGCGCGAGCTGGTCATTTCTAGCGATCAGGCCCCGGCTGACGTCGAAAAGGTCGTCACGGCGGCGCTGTCCAAGGAATCGGATGTGCTCAACCTCACCGACCAGAAGGGCCGCAAGTACCTGATCGCCGCAGCCCGGATCGCCTACGTGGAGATCGGTGTTGCCGACGCGCGTCGCGTCGGCTTCTCAAGCTAAGGCCCTAACGGCCGGCGGAAGCTAACCGTGTGGCTGCAGCGGAACGTGCGAGAGCCCGCCCCAGGCGAAGCCGACGGTTGCGTTGACGGCGTCGTCCTTGGAGATGGGCTTCTCGTTGTCCAGCCAGTAGCGCGCACTGACCTGGCTGATCCCTACGAGGCCGACGGCCACCATGCGGGCATGGTGGGGATCCAGCCCGGAATCGTGGCTGACCAGGTCGAATACCGCATCGGTGCACGCGCTGATGGCGCCCTCGACGCGTTCGCTGACCTGGGGCACGCCGACGAGATCGTTCTCGAAGATCAGCCGGTAGCCCTGGCTGTCATGCTCGACGAAATCGAAGAACGCCATGACGGCCGCGCGCAGCCGCTGACGGTTGTCGGTGGTGGTGCGCAGCGCCTGGCGCACGCTGGAGACCAGATTGTCGGCGTGCTTGTGCAGCACCGCCAGATATAGCTCAAGCTTGCTCGGAAAGTGTTGGTAGAGAACGGGCTTGCTTACGCCTGCCCGGTCGGCGATCTCGTCCATACCGGCGGCGTGGTAGCCGCGATCGACGAATATCTCGCTGGCGGAACCGACCAATTGGCCGCGCCGTTCATCTCGGGGCAGCCGCCCACCGCGCCGTGTGTTTCCTTGAGTCGAATCCTGCGTCGCCACCGTCGAGTTCACCGTGCCTCGACGCCCGGCCAGTTTCGCAAGGTCACGCATGTCCTTATCCTCTGCGCGCAAGCGGCTGAAAAGGTCGCCCACGCCATCTCACTCAAGCGGCTATTCAAATCCGCTTGGACCCGAACTACAGACAGTACTCCTGGCCCCTGGCGGCGTGCCCGAGGCGGGATGGCTTGTCGCTATGCCATTCTTGCTCGGTGACCTACGACCGGCACCAATGGGCGCATAATCGTAGGTCCATGCCAGAAACTATGGATGATTCCCTTCGCGCAAGCGGCTCGTCGATGAGTCGACTCCCGGTACAGGAGTCCTCCGAACGCTACGAGCCGCTGCGTGCCCAGCGCGATCCGCTGGCCGAGGGAAGCGGCCGCATCCGCTCCGATCGGCGTGACCGCGACCGCTGGCGCAAGCAGACCTGGCTCGGGCGCTTCATCTCCACATATGGATGGCGTGCGTATGCGATCCCGCTGCTGGTGGCGCTGACCGTCTTTGTCGGCTACCAGACCGTCACGCAGCGTGAACACGTGCATGGGGGTGCCGACGGGCCCAACGAGCCCGTGGCCGATCCGCCATCGATCGGGGCGCTGGGCGACGCCATCATCGGTGCGCCGCCCAAGGGGCTTACCCAGTTCGACGCGAGTCTGCCCGACGGGGTGCTGCCCGAAGGCGAGCCCTTCACCGCCCAGGGTGCCCGGACCTGGCACATAGTGCCGGGCACCACGCCCCAGGTCGGGCAGGGCGCCGCAAAGGTCTTCTCCTACACCATCGAGGTCGAGGACGGCATCGACACAATGGGTTTCGGAGGCGACGAGGCGTTCGCGCGGATGGCGACCCAGACCCTGGCCAGCCAGAAGAGCTGGACGCACAACCCTCAATTCGCGTTTGTCCGGATCGATGCCGGTACACCCGATTTTCGGATCTCGCTGACCTCGCCAGACACCGTCCGGGAGGGCTGCGGATACGAGATCCAACTCGAATCCTCTTGCTACAACCCGAGGTACGGCGAGAATGGCGAGCAGCGCGTGTTCATCAACGAGGCACGCTGGGTGCGCGGCGCGGTCCCGTTCCAGGGCGATATCACCTCCTATCGCCAATACGTCATCAACCACGAAGTCGGACATGCGATCGGGTATCGAAGCCATGAACCCTGCGAGCAGGACCAGCAGCTGGCGCCGGTGATGATGCAGCAGACGTTCAGCACCAGCAATGATGTCGCCGCGAAGTTCGATCCCGACTCGATCAAGCCCGACGGCAAGACATGCCGCACCAACCCCTGGCCGTACCCGATTCCGTAGCGGTCACTGGTCTGGCTCCGGGAAGGGTTGGCATCCCGATACTGTTGATGCTGCTGTAGCCCTCAACCATCAGGAGTCACGGTGCCCACATTGCCGCCGTTGGTACGTCCCGCCGCGGAACTGACCCGCGAAGAAGTCGCCCGGTACAGCCGGCATCTGATCATTCCCGACCTGGGTGTGGACGGGCAGAAACGCCTCAAGAACGCCAAGGTGCTCGTCATCGGCGCCGGCGGGCTGGGATCCCCGACGCTGCTGTACCTGGCCGCTGCGGGTGTCGGCACCATCGGCATCGTCGAGTTCGATGTGGTCGACGAGTCCAACCTGCAGCGCCAGATCATCCACGGCCAGTCCGATATCGGCAGGTCCAAGGCACAGAGCGCGCGCGATTCGGTGTTGGAGATCAACCCGCTGGTCGAGGTGCGGCTGCATGAGTTGCGTCTGGATCCGGAAAATGCGGTCGAGCTCTTTGCGCAGTACGACCTGATCCTGGACGGTACCGACAACTTCGCGACGCGTTACCTGGTCAACGATGCCGCGGTGCTTGCGCACAAGCCCTATGTGTGGGGCTCCATCTACCGCTTCGAGGGGCAGGTCTCGGTCTTTTGGGAGGACGCCCCGGACGGGCTCGGCCTGAACTACCGCGATCTGTACCCCGAGCCGCCGCCGCCGGGCATGGTGCCCTCCTGCGCCGAGGGTGGGGTTCTGGGCATCCTGTGCGCCTCCATCGCCTCGGTGATGGGTACCGAGGCGATCAAGCTGATCACCGGCATCGGTGACTCGCTGCTGGGCCGCCTCATGGTGTACGACGCACTCGACATGACCTACCGCACCATAAAGATCCGCAAGGATCCGGCCACGCCCAAGATCACCGAGCTCATCGACTATGAGGCATTCTGCGGTGTGATCAGCGACGAGGCCTCGGCCGCTGTCGCCGATTCCACCATCACGCCGCGTGAGCTGCGTGAGCTGCTCGACACCGACAAGAAGGTGGCACTGATCGACGTACGTGAGCCGGTCGAATGGGACATCGTCCACATCGACGGTGCCGAGCTGGTGCCCAAGTCGACCCTTGAGTCCGGAGACGGCCTGGCCAAGCTGCCACAGGACCGGCAGGCGGTGCTGTATTGCAAGACGGGTATTCGGTCGGCAGAGGCGCTCGTGGCCGTGAAAAAGGCGGGCTTCTCGGATGCGGTGCATCTGCAGGGCGGTATCGCCGCCTGGGCCAAGCAGGTGGACCCCGACATGGTCATGTACTGACCGACTGGGCACCAGCAACAGCCACACGTTACGGACGTGCCACCTGTGACTGCCGACACGAACGGCGAGCGAACACAACCCAGTTCATTGCAGGCGGTAACGTATCCCGCGTGACTGTGGACCGCCCACCCGAGCACGTGCTCGCGACATACGGGCTCAGCGGCGTCAAACCAGTCCAGCTCGGCCCGACATGGGAGGGCGGCTGGCGGTGCGGTGAAGTGGTGTTGTCCCTGGTAGCTGACCATGCGCGTGCCGCGTGGTCGGCCAAGGTGCGCGACACTCTGTTCGTCGACGGGGTGCGGCTGGCGCGGCCGGTTCGCTCCACCGACGGGCGCTATGTCGTATCGGGTTGGCGTGCGGACACATTCGTCGCGGGTGCGCCTGAGCCTCGACATGACGAGGTCGTATCACTGTCGGTGCGTCTCCATGAGGCGACGTCAAAGCTGGAACGTCCCCGATTCCTCACCCAGCCTCCGGTCGCGCCGTGGGCGGATGTCGACGTCTTCATCGCCGCCGATCGGGCGGCATGGGAGGACCGGCCGCTGCAGTCCTGGCCCTCGGCGGCGCGGGTATCGCCCGGCTCGCCCGACGGTCAGCGATCGATCGATCTGATCAACCAGCTGGCAAGCTTGCGTCGACCGACCAAGAGCCCGCCGCAATTGGTGCACGGAGATCTCTACGGCACTGTGCTTTTCGCAGGTGCCGCGGCACCCGGCATCACCGACATCACCCCCTACTGGCGTCCCGCCTCCTGGGCGGCCGGTGTGGCCGTGGTGGACGCGCTGTCGTGGGGCGACGCCGACGACGGTCTGATCGAGCGGTGGGCGACACTGCCGGAGTGGCCCCAGATGCTGTTGCGGGCGTTGATCTTCCGACTGGCGGTGCACGCCTTGCATCCGCGTTCCTCGGCTCAGTCCTTCCCGGGATTGGCGCGGACAGCGGCACTCGTGCGACTGACGCTGTAACGCGCATCACTCCATGTCGTGGATGTGACGTGATCGGATTGCTCACCGCCACCTGACAGACTGAGTGAGCGAGATGTGATGGCTCGGTCATCGGCAGCAGCGCCCCTGCAACAAGCTTTTCCTACCGTGCTTGTATGGCGAACAACACGGCAACAGCCCCAATTGCACGGCGCGGACGCTGGATTGAGAACTGGGATCCCGAGGACGTCGTCGCGTGGGACAACGGTGGCGCGAAAATCGCGCGCCGCAACCTGATCTGGTCCGTGGTGGCCGAACACGTCGGATTCTCGGTGTGGTCCATCTGGTCGGTGATGGTGCTGTTCATGCCGCAGAACGTCTACCACATCGATGCCGCCGGGAAGTTCTTCCTGGTGGCCATGCCGACTCTGGTGGGTGCGGTGCTGCGCTTGCCCTATACCTTCGCCACCGCATGGTTCGGCGGCCGTAACTGGACCGTTTTCAGCGCCCTGGTGCTGGCGGTGCCGACCGCGTTGACCCTGTATTTCATGGCTCATCCGGAAACCTCGTACACCACGTTCATGATCGTGGCCGCAGTCGCCGGATTCGGCGGTGGAAACTTCGCCTCCTCGATGACGAACATCAATGCCTTTTACCCACAACGGTTCAAGGGCTGGGCGCTGGGTCTCAATGCGGGCGGCGGGAACATCGGCGTGCCGGTCATTCAGGTGATCGGCCTGTTGGTCATTGCCACCGTCGGAAACCGGTCGCCACACTGGGTAGCCGCCATCTACCTCGTGCTGATCGCCTTCGCGGCGGTGGGGGCGGCGCTGTTCATGGACAACCTGGCCGACCAGAAGACCGACGGTCGCTCTCTGATCGATGTCATGAAGTACCGGGACTCGTGGATCATCGCCTTCCTCTACATCGGCACCTTCGGTTCCTTCATCGGATTCAGCTTCGCGTTCGGTCAGGTGCTGCAGCTGAACTTCCTTGCCGGGCTGGCGCACAGTGGCGTGACGCCTGCGCAGGCCGCGGCGCAGGCATCGCTGCACGCCGCTCAGATCGCGTTCATCGGCCCCTTGCTGGGCTCACTAGCCCGTCCGTTCGGTGGTTGGCTGTCGGACCGCACCGGTGGCGGCAAGATCTCGTTGTACGCGTTCATTGCCATGATCTTCGGCGCGGGCATTCTGGTGGCCGCGGGAACGATCAGCGACCGCGGCGCTGGTGCGCCGTCCGGAAGCATCATGACGGCCTACGTCATCGGATTCATCATCTTGTTTGTGGTTTCCGGAATAGGCAATGGCTCGGTGTACAAGATGATTCCGTCGGTCTTTGCGGCTAAGGCGCGTAGTGCAGGACTCGACGAGACATGGTCGCGCACCATGTCGGGCGCATTGATCGGGGTGGCGGGAGCGATCGGCGCCCTCGGTGGTGTCGCCATCAACCTGGTACTTCGCGCCTCGTATCTCAGCGCGGCCAAGTCGGCGACCATGGCGTTCTGGGTGTTTCTCGTCTTCTATGTCATCTGCGCGGCGGTCACCTGGTACGCGTACGTGCGGCGGCCCATGACCGTATCGGTTCCGGCGATCTCCAGCTCCAAAAACGAAGTGGCGGTGTGAAACCCATGAACAAGAAAGTCGTCGTCATCGGCCATGGAATGGTCGGTCACCGATTTGTCCAGGTGCTGCGTGAGCGCGATGCCACCGATCAGTGGCAGGTGACGGTT